>MRWG01000035.1_pt1 | contig 298826 bp, 259 predicted proteins | sample 1013341 | NCBI WGS metagenome assembly MRWG01 (sample SAMN06117577, study PRJNA244670) | biofilm metagenome | biome: Water; feature: Cathode Biofilm; material: Biofilm; isolation source: microbial consortium enriched at the cathode of a solar microbial fuel cell | place: USA: District of Columbia... | reverse complement strand
GCCGATGGTACTGCCACACCAGGTGGGAGAGTAGGTAGCCGCCTTCCTTGAAAGCCCGATACTTTTGTATCGGGCTTTTTTTGTTTATAAATGTTATCTCAAAGCTTGTGAAAATAGATGCAACAGCCCTATCAGATAATGTATCAATCTGATATCGAAAAAGAATAGATCAACTTTTTCTTATCCGCTTCTGGCACTTCGGATATTAAGACATAATTACCGGGTTCAAGATTCGCTTCAAAGTACCCTTTTTCTCCTCCTGATAGATTGTTCATTCCACCCAAAAAAGTAAATCCTTCAGGCGCAGGGGAACGTAATCCTCTCGGATCCATCCAATTCATCCATTGGATAAGAGAATCCAAAGGAGCATTGTTTTCGTTTCGAACCAAATTAATATCATGCCCAATAAAATGCTCATAAACTTTTTGATCCAAGAAATGGGTTTCAAAAATTTGCTTCCCTGATGTTATGCTGTCTTTTAAGACTATGCCATCGGTACTGGATATGTCCAAGGAAATGGTCGGTGTTGGTGGCTCATGCATTGTACTATCGCTGGTGACGATAATCTCCTTCAACATGCCATGGGAAGTATGCCATTCTCCATTGAACATTTTTACATAGCATTCCATGATATAGGTTCCCGGCTCCAGATACATAGTACTTTTTACGGTATGTTTTGGTGAAACCAATCCGGTTCCTCCTTTAAATTGAACTTGGTAGAACCATTCCGGTAATTTACCGAAGGCCGCCACTGCATTGTCCATATCACCTTCCATAATCAATTTCATACCTTCATCAAAAGGAGGCAAAACATCAGACTTGGTATCAGCAATGGTCTTTCCGGCAGGGTATAGATCCATTAGCAGAAAATGAACCTCTGTGGATTTGTTTTCATAAATAAGGGTATTCCATCCAGACATAAGGGTGTCGGCGGTAATAAATTCCATACTTTGGGTAAGCACACTTACTTCACCCTTTTCTAATGGAGAAATTTCGACTTCTAGATCTTTTTGGATGGAATCGTTTTGCTTTTCCTTGGATTTACATGATGACATCAAAATCACCGTAAACAATACTAAATACAATCGCATGGCTACTATTTTTGGTTAGTTAAAAACAGAGCAAAGAGGAGAATGATAAGAAGAGGGAATTTTAATACTATTAAAGTTATCCAAGTTATAATCCAAAAAACTGTGTAAATGTGTAGGTGGATCTAATACTTATGTGATTGATGGATAATTGATTGTAATCGGGAATTTGAAGTAGATCAAGGTTATGGTTTTTATCCCTTTGGTTAAATGAAATGATCGGATAAAAAAACTCTCCACGGAAATGCATCCATGGAGAGCCCCATAAAAAATGGTTTGGTTGGCTATTTACTTTTTAAACTCTTGGTAGGTCACCATCTCCTTTTAGAGGCAAGTCAGATTGTCCCATTAAATAGGTATCTACATGGTAAGCCGCTTGCCTTCCTTCAGAAATGGCCCATACGATCAATGATTGGCCCCTTCTTTGGTCTCCGGCAACAAACACACCGGGTACATTGGTCTTATAGTCAGCAACTGAAGCCTTGATATTGGTTCTGGGATCCATTTCCAATCCTAATTGGTCGGCAATGGAGGTCTCTGACCCTGTAAAACCAAGGGCCAACAACGCCAAATCGCATTCCCATTCTTTCTCTGTTCCTTCCACTTCCTTCAAAACTGGGCGTTGACCAGGAACTGTTTCCCAAACCACTTCAGCAGTGACCAAGCCTTTTAGGTTGCCCTTATCATCACCCACGAACTTTTTTGTGGAAATACTAAACACGCGTTCCGCTCCTTCCTTGTGTGAAGAACTGGTACGCAAGCGCATGGGCCAAAAGGGCCATGGTTGTCCTTCAGGGCGTTCTGTTGTGCCTTTGGGCATAATCTCAAAATTGGTCACCGAAACAGCACCTTGTCTAATGGAAGTGCCAATACAGTCAGAACCGGTATCCCCACCACCAATAACGATCACTTTTTTGCCTTTAGCGGAAATATCCTCGCCTTCAAAAGGAATTCCATCCACTTTTCTGTTGTTCTGTGGTAAAAAGTCCATGGCTTGGGTAACCCCTTTCAGGTCAGCTCCCGGAATGGGAAGGTTTCGTCTAACGGTAGCACCACCACAAAGTACCAAGGCATCATATTCTTTTTCTAGGTCCTTCGCGTTTACATCAACCCCAATATGAACTCCAGTTTTAAACTGGATTCCTTCTTTTTCCATAACATCAATACGTCTATCGATGATATTTTTTTCCATTTTAAAATCTGGAATACCATATCGTAACAGACCACCAACTTTCTCGTCCCGTTCATAAACAGTAACGTCATGCCCGGCGCGGTTTAGTTGTTGGGCCGCGGCCAAACCAGCTGGCCCAGAACCTATGACGGCAACACTTTTCCCTGTCCTTTTGGTAGGAGGTTCAGGAGTGACCCACCCGTTTTTGAAGGCAGTCTCAACAATGTTCTTTTCAATGTTCTCAATGGAAACGGGAGGTTCGTTTATGCCCAATACACATGCTTCTTCACAAGGGGCTGGGCACAATCGTCCTGTAAATTCCGGAAAATTGTTGGTAGCGTGCAATATTTTGGCTGCTTTTTCCCATTTTCCTTGATACACGGCGTCGTTAAAATCTGGAATTAAATTCCCCAACGGACAACCGCTGTGGCAAAACGGAATGCCGCAGTCCATGCAACGGGCTCCTTGGTTCTTTAATTCTTCTTCTTTTAGAGGCTTTGTAAACTCCTTATAGTTTTTGATACGTTCTTTGACCGGGGCGTAAGCTTCGTCCTTTCTGTCAAATTCCATAAATCCTGTAATCTTTCCCATGTCTCAAATTATAAGGTTTGCATCTTTTCTTGTTCCAATCGTATTAGTGCTTGACGATATTCTTCAGGGAATACTTTAATGAACTTTGGAAGGTATTCTTCCCATTTTTCCAAAATCTCCTGCGCCAAGGGGCTCAATGTGGCGTTGTAATGATTTTCTATCAACTCCTTTAATTGTTTTATATCATTGTCCTCCTCAACGGGAAGCAGGTTTAGGTGTTCACCGTTGCATCTTTTTTCAAAGGAACCATCCCTATTGAACACGTAAGCAATACCACCACTCATTCCTGCACCAAAGTTTCTTCCAACACTGCCCAGGATAACGGCAACACCTCCGGTCATATATTCACAGCCATGATCCCCTATTCCTTCAACAACGGCCTTGGCACCAGAGTTTCGAACACAGAAACGTTCACCAGCTTTACCATTGATGTAGGCTTCACCGGAAGTGGCTCCATATAATGTTACGTTTCCAGTGATGATGTTGTCTTCTGGTTTAATGGTGGATTTAAACGGTACTTTGATCACCAGTTTGGCACCGGAAAGGCCTTTGCCCAAATAATCATTGGTATTTCCGTTGACCACCATGGTTAGACCTTTGGTGGCAAATGCTCCAAAACTTTGTCCAGCTGATCCTGTAAAGTTTAGTTTAAGTGTATTTTCGGGCAGTCCCTCAGCTCCGTATATTTTTGAAATTTCATTGCTGATGATGGCCCCAACAGCCCTGTCGGTATTGTGGATGGGAAAATCCAAAGAGGTCTTTTCCTTTCTGAACAGTGCAGGGTGCGCTTTTGCAATGATATCAAACTCGATGGATTTGCCAATATCGTGCTGTTGCTTTTCGGTATTGTAGAATTTGGTCCCTTCGGGTACATCGACTTGGTACAAAATCGGACTTAGATCAATCCCTGCAGCTTTATAATGCTCAATGGCCTTATTCCTGTCCAATTTTTGAACTTGTCCTACCATTTCATTGACTGTCCTAAACCCTAGCTTCGCCATAATTTCGCGAAGTTCTTGGGCCACAAAGTACATGTAGTTGACCACGTGTTCGGGTTTGCCTTGGAATTTTTTGCGTAATTCTGGGTTTTGGGTTGCAATCCCTACTGGGCAGGTGTTCAAATGACAAACGCGCATCATAATACAGCCCGAAGCAACCAATGGTGCAGTGGCAAATCCAAATTCCTCGGCACCCAACAAGCAGGCCACGGCTACATCCCTTCCAGTTTTCAACTGGCCATCACATTCCAATACCACCCGGTTTCTTAGATCGTTGAGCACTAAGGTCTGTTGTGCCTCGGCGATTCCCAATTCCCATGGAAGCCCGGCATGCTTCAGCGATGTTAATGGTGATGCACCCGTACCGCCATCAAATCCGGAGATAAGAATAACGTCTGCCTTGGCCTTGGATACACCAGCGGCAACGGTTCCCACGCCTACTTCAGATACAAGTTTCACGTTGATTCTCGCCTCCCTGTTGGCCGACTTAAGGTCGTAGATCAACTGGGAGAGATCTTCAATGGAGTATATATCGTGGTGTGGTGGAGGGGAAATCAAGCCCACATAAGGGGTTGAATTCCTTGTTTTGGCAATGGCCGGATTTACTTTGGGACCGGGCAATTGCCCACCTTCACCGGGTTTGGCCCCCTGGGCCATTTTTATCTGTATTTCTTGGGCACTGGTGAGATAGTTGGAGCTTACCCCAAATCTACCGGAGGCCACCTGTTTGATGGCGCTGTTCTTCCAATCACCAGTCTGACTTTTATAAAAACGAACCGGATCCTCTCCGCCTTCACCTGAATTGCTCTTTCCGCCAATTCGGTTCATGGCAATCGCAAGATTTTCATGGGCCTCCTTACTGATACTTCCGTAGGACATGGCACCCGTCTTGAACCGCTTTACAATTTCGGTCCAAGGTTCAACTTCCTCAAGTGGAATGGGGTCATAGTTCGAAAATTCGAACAATCCACGGATGGTCATTAGGTTTTTAGATTGCTCATTTACCAATTCGGCATACTCCTTGTAAGTTTCCGGCTCGTTATTGCGTACCGATTTTTGAAGTTTGGCAATACTTAATGGATTGAACATGTGCTTTTCACCATTTCTTCTCCAACGGTACTCACCACCAATCTCAATATCCAGATTGGCCGCTAATTCCTGGGTCTTGAATGCTTTTCTGTGGCGCTTGGCAATTTCCTTTTCAATTTCATACAAGCCAATTCCCTGAATTCGCGTAGGCGTGTTGGGGAAATATTTGTCCACTACCTTGGTGTTGATACCAATGCATTCGAATAGTTGAGATCCCCGATATGAATTTAGAGTGGAAATCCCAATTTTGTTCATCACCTTTAGGATGCCCTTGCCAATGGCCTTATTGTAATTTTTTACGGCTTCCTCAAAAGTGTACTCTGTTATATTATTCTCTTTAATTTGCTCTCCGATGATTTCATTCACCAAATACGGGTTGATGGCACTGGCCCCAAACCCGAACAATAACGCAAAATGGTGAACCTCCCTAGGCTCGGCAGATTCAATGATGATACTCAATTTTGAGCGTTTGCCCATTCTTCGCAAACCACTGTTTACATAAGAACATGCCAATAGGGCCGGTATGGCGGCCATTTCTGTACTGACCATCCTGTCCGACAGGATAATGATGTTGGCCTCGTCATCTATGGCATTGAGTGCCTGCTGAAGGATGGAATCCAAAGCCTCTTCCAATCCATTGTGTCCCTTTTCCACTTCATATAGCATGGAAATGGAGACGACCTTATAATCTGGACTGGAATCATAGTTTTTAATTTTATCCAAATCCTCCTTGGAAATCACTGGATTTTGGATCTTAAGTTTTCGACAATGCAATTCGTTAATGTCAAAAATGTTCTGATCACTGCCCAAGGTTAGGCTTATGTCCGTGATCAGCTCCTCCCGTATACCATCCAAAGGTGGATTGGTAACCTGCGCGAACAATTGTTTAAAATAATTGTAGATCAATTGCGGACGTTCAGATAAAACGGCAATGGGCGTATCTGACCCCATGGAACCAATGGGCTCTTTACCGTTTTCAGCCATGGGCATGATTATGGTGTTGATGTCCTCCAACGTATAGCCATAGGCAGACCTGCGGACATCCAATGGAAATTCACCAAAGAACACCGGGCAATCATTGTAGGGAATATCCTTTAGATGTACCAAATTGTCCTTCAACCATTTTTTATATGGATGTTTCTTGGCGATGGATTCCTTAATTTCCTCATCATTTACAATTCGGCCTTCTTCCATGTTTACCAAGAACATTCTTCCCGGCTCCAATCTTCCGTGGAATTCAATGTCTTCTGGATCTAGTTCCAATACCCCGGTTTCGGAGGACATGATCACATATCCTTTTTTGGTTACGGAATATCTTGATGGGCGAAGTCCGTTTCTGTCCAATACGGCCCCGATATAATTTCCATCGGTAAAAGGAATGGAGGCTGGACCATCCCAAGGTTCCATTAAACAGGAGTTGTATTCGTAGAATGCCTTTTTGGATTCGGACATTTCCACATTCTTTTCCCATGCCTCGGGAACCAACATCATCATAACTTCTGGTAGGGAGCGGCCGGTCATCAACAGCAATTCCACAACCATGTCCATACTTGCAGAGTCCGATTTCCCCGGCAATACTACAGGTAGTATTTTTTTAATGTCCTCACCAAACCAATCGCTTTGCATTAATTCTTGCCGCGAATGCATACGGGATACATTTCCCCGTAAGGTGTTGATTTCACCATTGTGGCACATATAACGGAAAGGCTGGGCCAAATCCCAAGTGGGAAATGTGTTTGTTGAGAATCTTTGGTGCACCAAAGCCAAACGTGTCACCACTCTGGGATCCAAAAGGTCCTCGTAATACTTGCTGATGTCCTTTGGCACCAAAAGCCCCTTAAAGATGATGATCTTTGTGGAAAGGCTCGGTAAATAAAAGAACTTGCTTTGGGAAAGTTTGCTGGCAATAATGGTGTGCTCTGTAATTTTTCTGGCGATGAAAAGCTTAAGGTTGAACTGGAATTCGTCCAGTGCATCCCCTTTGGCAATAAAGACCTGTTTTACGTAGGGTTCGGTTTCTGCCGCTATCCTTCCGGGTACGGAACGGTTTACGGGAACATCGCGCCAGCCCAAGAGTTGAAGTCCTTGTTTTGCTATATTTTCCTCAAGCACAGAAATGCAAAAATTTCTTTGATTTTCCTTTTGGGGAAGAAAAACGTTGCCCACGGCATAATCTCCGGCTTCGGGTAAGGTGAATGTACAGGTTTCGACAAAAAAATCATGGGGGATATCAATCAAAATACCTGCTCCGTCACCGGTTTTGCCATCTGAACTTACAGCGCCCCGGTGTTCCAATTTATCCAAGATCTCGAGGGCCTTATGGATAATGTCGTTTGATTTTCTCCCTTTTAGGCTGCAAATGAAGCCTGCACCACAGTTATCATGCTCAAACTCGGGTAAATATAAACCTTGCTTTTCCAATTTCATCGTTATGGTATTTCTTCAAAAATATCAAATCTGATGAATTAAAAACAGGGTTCCCAATCTAATTCAAATAAAAAATCAACGTAATGATTGAAGGGTTAAAAAATATTCAATATCAGAATTTTGCCAATGTTAAATTATGATTATCTCAAAGTGAAGTTATTAAAACCTACCAACCCGCATAATGGTAAGGGGTTGAGAGTAAGTTGGCTCGATTTTATCCATCACCCTTATCCAATTTAAGGGATTGTTTGAAAAAATAAACAAATTTTGGAGAAACACCCCTTCTTTTGATAGGGTTGTGTTTGAATCTTGTTTTTTAGTCTTTTAAAACACTTCTTGAAATGACAATCTTTTGGATTTCGGACGTTCCTTCATAAATCTGAGTGATTTTTGCGTCCCGCATCAAGCGTTCCACATGATAATCCTTTACATATCCATTTCCGCCATGTATTTGCACCGCTTCTATTGTGGTTTCCATGGCCACTTCAGAAGCATATAATTTGGCCATGGCACCCGAAAGGGTGTAGTCTTTGCCCGCATCCTTGTCACAGGCCGCTTGGTACACCAAATTTCGGGCTGCCTGTATTTTGGTGTGCATATCGGCCAATTTAAAGGCAATGGCCTGATGGTTGGCGATTTCAGTGCCGAATGTCTTCCGTACCTTGGAGTATTTTAGGGCGAGCTCGTAGGCACCCGCTGCGATTCCCAATGCTTGGGCGGCTATCCCAATGCGGCCCCCGGCCAAGGTTTTCATGGCAAACGTAAACCCAAATCCATCTTCTCCTATTCGATTTTCCTTGGGAACCTTCACATCATTAAAATTTAAGGAATGCGTGTCGCTTCCCCGTATGCCCAACTTATTCTCCTTTGGACCCACTTCAAAACCCTCCATCCCCTTTTCAACAATAAGGACGTTGATGCCCTTGTGCCCTTTTTCAGCGTGGGTTTGGGCTATGACCAAAAAAACTTCTGCACTTCCTCCGTTGGTGATCCAATTTTTGGTGCCGTTCAATATATAATGATCGCCGTGGTCAATGGCGGTTGTTTTTTGGGAAGTGGCATCGCTTCCGGCTTCGGGTTCAGAGAGGCAAAATGCCCCAATGACTTCACCGGTGGACAATCGGGTTAAATATTTTTCTTTTTGGGCCTCAGTTCCAAAAGCCTGCAATCCCCAGCACACCAATGAATTGTTCACGGATACCATTACCGAGGCCGAAGCATCAATTTTAGACAGTTCTTCCATGGCCAGCACATAGGAAAGGGTGTCCAACCCGCTCCCATTGTATTTTTCGTTGACCATCATCCCCATGAAGCCCAGTTCGCCCATTTTTCTGACCAACTCAAAAGGAAATTTTTGGGCGTCGTCCCTTTCTATTACTCCTGGCAAAAGTTCATTGTTGGCAAAATCCCTTGCTGCCTGTTGAATCATTAACTGTTCTTCGGAAAGTGTGAAATCCATAAAACTGAAAAATAAGCAAAAATACACCGCAAATATAGTTTTATATTGGAAATTTCACACAAAAAGAAATGTATGGATGAGAATGATTCAAATTTTTTGATGTTATTGTGAACTGAAATTTTACTTTCACAATAATTTATTAAATGAAGATTATGCGGAAAAACTCATTTTGAATATCTTTAGCGCAATTGAAAATTACTTCAAAGAAAATTTTACATTAATAAACCAAACTTAACATGGAGACCCTTCTGATTGTCATTTTTGTCATTGGATATTTGGCAATAACCCTGGAACACAATTTAAAAATTGATAAACTTATCCCCGCATTGGCCATGATGGCAATTATGTGGGCGATCATGGCATTTGGCATAGATGGTTTCTCCAACTGGTTTGATTCCGGTGAACATGCACTTCTGGAAAATTTTGGCGCTTTTGATCATGATCAGAAGCTGCACCTTTTGGAGGAAACCCTGCTGCACCATTTGGGAAAGACATCGGAAATTCTGGTCTTTCTTTTAGGAGCCATGACCATTGTGGAAATCATAGATTATTTTGATGGCTTTACCACGATAAAGTCTTTTGTGAAAACAAGGAGCAAGAAAAAGATCCTTTGGATATTTTCCTTTTTGGCCTTTATTCTTTCAGCGATCATAGACAACCTTACCGCAACGATTGTGCTGATCTCGATCCTTCAGAAAATTGTGAAGGACAGGGAGGTCAGGCTTTGGTATGCCGGTCTTATTGTAATTGCAGCCAATGCAGGGGGTGCTTGGTCCCCGATTGGCGACGTTACCACCACGATGCTGTGGATCGGCAATAAAGTCTCCACCGCAATGTTGATCGAACACCTGCTCGTTCCCTCCTTGGTCTGTATGTTGGTACCGTCCTTCATTGCCTCGTTCCTTCCCGCCTTTAAGGGGGAGATAGATGTTGAGGACGAAGAGGGCGCCAAGTCAAAGTATGGACCCATCATGCTGTATTTGGGCTTGGGGGCCATTGTCTTTGTGCCCGTTTTCAAAACGGTGACCCATTTGCCACCCTATGTGGGCATGATGTTGTCCTTGGCGGTGGTGGCCACTTTTGCAGAGATATACAGTAATCGAAAAATTGCAATTTCATCCTTGGACCAGGACAGTGATGCCTCATCGCACCACAGTCCGGTGCACAGCGCACTGACCAAGATTGAGCTTCCCAGTATCCTCTTTTTCTTGGGAATTTTGATGGCCGTGGCCGCACTGGAATCCCTTGGACTTCTTTTTAATTTTGCCGAAGGGCTGAAGCAGGGAATGCCCTTGATGGGAACCGAAATGGCAGGCACTAGGGTTTCTGATTTGGTGATACTCCTTTTGGGCGTTGGTTCTGCCGTGATAGACAACGTGCCGTTGGTGGCCGCGAGTTTGGGAATGTTCTCGGAACCCATGGACGACCAGTTGTGGCATTTCATTGCCTATTCAGCAGGGACCGGGGGCAGTATGCTCATCATTGGTTCCGCAGCCGGGGTTGTGGCCATGGGAATGGAGAAAATAGATTTCTTCTGGTACCTTAAAAAAATAGGTTGGTTGGCACTTATTGGGTTCCTTGCAGGAGCTATTTGCTATATGTTAATGCGATATTTGTTCTAAAAAATACTTTAGCTCAAAAATCTCCGTTATTATTGCATATTAAATTGGGGATTTTATATGATTATTTTTCAAGAAGCAGCGGAAGGTGTTGAGGCAGGAGCCTCTATTTCCGAAGAAAAGACACTTTCTGTAATAGATCTTATCGTTAATGGAGGTACAGGAAGTATTATAATTATTATGGTACTTTTTGTACTGCTATTTGTAGCACTCTACATTTATTTTGAACGAATTTTTGCCATAAAGGCGGCTTCCAAAATCGACAAGAACTTCATGAACCAGATTCGGGATCACATCATGAACGGTAAGTTGGACGCAGCCAAAATTTTATGTGCGCAGACAGATTCGCCAGTGGCACGGTTGACCGAAAAAGGGGTGTCCAGAATTGGAAAACCATTGGATGACATTACCACGGCCATTGAGAATGCGGGAACTCTGGAAGTATACAAACTGGAGAAGAACGTGAGTGTTTTGGCCACCGTTGCAGGTGCCGCGCCCATGATTGGATTCCTAGGAACCGTAATTGGTATGATTTTGGCATTTCACCAAATGGCAAGTAGCGGCGGGCAAGCTGAAATGGGATTATTGGCATCCGGTATTTATACGGCCATGACCACTACCGTTGCGGGTTTGATCGTAGGTATCATTGCTTATATTGGATACAATCACTTGGTGAATAGAACCGATAAGGTAGTACACAAAATGGAGGCCAATGCAGTTGAGTTTTTGGATTTGTTGAACGAACCCATTTAGCAGTTCGATATGAAATTGAAAGGAAGAAACAAGGTCAGTCCGGAGTTCAGCATGTCATCCATGACAGATATCGTGTTTCTGTTATTGGTGTTTTTCATGCTGACATCCAATGCGCCCAATGCGCTGGATTTGCTATTGCCAAAGGCAAAGGGGAAATCCACCAACACACAGAATGTTTCGGTAACGATAAACAAGGACCTGAACTATTTTGTGAACAACGAGCAGATCAACAAAGAATACATTGAAATTGAATTAAAAAAGGCACTTGAAGGTCAAGACAAGCCAACAATTATCCTACGGGCGGAAGAAAGCGTTGCCATAAAGGAAGCGGTCAACGTTATGGATATCGCCAATAGGAACAGTTACAAGGTCATCTTGGCTGTGCGGCCACAATAATGGCATTTTTAGATACGAGACACAAGAAAAAATCATTTACGCTCACAACCCTTCTGCTGAGCGTGCTACTCCTATTGCTTTTTTATATTGGTCTTACCTATTTGGATCCACCCATTGAAAATGGGATAGCCGTGAATTTTGGCACCATGGATTATGGTAGTGGCGAAGTGCAGCCCAAGGAAAAAGTCCGATCAGAACCCGAAAAAGTAGAACCCCAACCCGTAGAGCAAGTCCAGCAAGTGGAACCCCAGGAAGAAACGGTACAAGAAGAGCCCGTTGAAAAGGTGTTGACCAGTGACAATGAGGAGTCCATTAGAATAAAGCAGGAACAGGAAGCCAAGCGGAAAGCCGATGAGGCGGCCAAAAAGGCCAAGGAAGAAGCCGAACGCATAGAGCGCGAAAAAAGGGAGGCCGAAGAGAAAAAGCGACTGGAGCAAGAGGCCAAGAAGAAGAACTTGGATGCCCTGATCGGTGGCATTGGACAATCTGATGGAACGGATTCAGGCAGTGAGGGCGATGACAACAAAGCGGGAGACAAAGGGCAACCGGATGGCGACCCTTATGCCAATAGTTATTATGGTGCGCCCGGAAGTGGAAGTGGAGGAAGTGGATATGGATTGAAGGGAAGATCTTTAATGGGCAGTGATGTAGTAAAACAGCAATGTAATGAAGAGGGGAGGGTTGTTGTGGAGATTGTTGTTGACAGAACTGGTAAGGTAGTCAAAGCCAAGCCAGGAATAAAAGGAACCGAAAATACTGCTCCTTGCTTATTGGAGGCTGCAAGAAAAACTGCTCTTACTTACCGATGGAATCAGGATTCCAAGGCTCGCCCACAACAAATTGGTTTTGTGGTGGTCAACTTTAAACTGGGGCAGTAGTGACCTATAAAGAGACTCTGGATTGGATGTTCTCGCAACTTCCCATGTACCAGCAAAAAGGTATTGTGGCACTGAATGCCAAGATGGACAACATCATTGAGTTCTCCAACCTCTTGGGAAACCCTGAAAAGAAATTCAAAAGCATTCATGTAGCAGGCACCAACGGAAAAGGTTCCTGTAGCCATATGCTAGCCTCAATTTTACAGGAAGCGGGATACAAGGTTGGTCTGTACACATCACCCCATTTAAAGGATTTTAGGGAGCGGATCAAGATCAATGGCCAAATGGTCGGTGAAAAGTTCGTTGTTGATTTTATAACTGAGCACAAAGCTTTTTTAGAGTTTAAGAAACTTTCATTTTTTGAAATGACCGTTGGGATGGCTTTTTCCTATTTTGCGGCGGAAAAAGTGGACATTGCCATTGTAGAGGTAGGTTTGGGCGGACGGCTCGATTCCACAAACATCATTACCCCCGAAGTTTCCCTTATCACCAATATAGGATTGGACCACACCCACATTTTGGGAGATACCTTGGAGAAAATAGCCTTGGAAAAGGCAGGCATCATAAAACCTAAGGTTCCGGTGGTGATCAGTGAGCAGCAGCCAGAAACCGTGATGATATTCACTTTGATTGCCCATCAGCTCCAGTCAGAAATCGTTTTTGCGGATGCATTGGACTTGCCCAACTACAAAACCGATTTACTTGGGGAATACCAGCAACAAAATGTTCGTGGTGCTGTTGCAGCCATAAAGCAGCTGGAAAATTTTAAGGTTTCGGAGACGGCCATTGTAAAAGGACTGCAAAAGGTTGTTCAGAATACCGGTTTATTGGGCAGGTGGCAGATTTTACAGGAAAAACCTATGGTTGTGTGCGACACGGCTCATAACAAAGAAGGATTGTATTATGTGCTAAGGCAAATTGCCAAGCAGCAGTATGAACAGCTCCATATAGTACTGGGGTTTGTAAGTGACAAAGACGTGAAAGGAGTGCTGGCGTTATTTCCAAGAGAGGCCAAATATTACTTTGTAAAACCCAATATTTCCAGAGGAATGGATGTTAAGCTGCTTTCAGAATTGGCTCACTCACAAGGAATTGAGGGGGAGGTTTTCAACTCTGTGGAAGAGGGACTAAAAGCGGCTTTGGCGGCAGCAAAAAGTGATGATTTTATATATGTCGGTGGCAGCACATTTGTGGTAGCAGAAATTGTGTGATTTTTTTCGAATTATTCTTTTTTGTATCAGAAAAATGATGCTATATTTGCACTCCCATTTGAGAAAATGGAAAAGGGCGCTTAGCTCAGTTGGTTCAGAGCACCTCGTTTACACCGAGGGGGTCGGGGGTTCGAATCCCTCAGCGCCCACTTTTAGAGTTCAAATGAAAACAAAGCCTTGCATATCTTATTGATTTGCAAGGCTTTAATTTTTTTGAGCCTTGTTTGAATTGGTTTGATTTGATATGTTTTGGTTTGCAATTCGGTTAGTAAAATTTTTTCTGTAAAGTGTTAACCGGATAAGAATGTAAATCGCTATATTACAGCATCTTAGTATTTGACTTTCGTAGGTATTTTTCGTTCAATTTAACACAAAACCTATGAGAACCCGATCTACATTTTCAATCAGTTTCTGGATAAGCACTGCCCGAAGGAATGACGGAACGGCCAAGATCTATGCCCGTATCACCGTTGATAAACAAAGAGTTAACATGAGCCTTAAGTATACCATCCCAATAGAAAGTTGGGATAGAAAGGGGTCGAGGGTTCTGGGGCGCGCTGCCGACGCACAGGAAATCAACACTTATCTGATGGAAGTCGAAACCGAACTTTTCCAATGCTATCGTGAACTGCGGTCCAAGACGCCAAATATAACCCCGCAGATGGTCAAGGCGAAGTATTTCGGAGAAGACTTAGATCAAGTGACCTTAACCGAACTATTTGAACACCACAATCTACATGCTGCCCATAACCTTGGCAAAGCGACCCTGAGCCATTATAAGACCACCCAGAAGTACTTGTTGGACTATTTGAAGAAACAATACAAATGCAATGATTATAGATTGTCACAGCTCAATCACCAATTTGTTGTGGGTTTCGAGACCTATTTGCGCAAGCTACATCCAATCCACCATCATGGGAGGCTTTCGAACAATGGGGCCATGAAACACATTCAGCGTTTGAGAAAAATGGTTAGAATGGCGGTAAATAACGAATGGATAGAAAAGTATCCCTTTCAAAAATTTAAAATAAGGATGGAGAAAAAGGAAAGAGAATTTTTGACCTTGGAGGAACTGCGGAAAATCCAGGAGTTCCGAACCAAGATTGAACGGTTGCGGATTGTAAAGGACTTATTTGTATTTAGTTGCTATACTGGTATTGCTTATATTGATATTATGAACCTTACTGAGGATAACTTGATTTTGGGTATCGATGGGAAGCATTGGATAAGTACCAAAAGACAGAAGACCAAGAACAGTTTCAAATTACCTTTAATGGGACCGGCCTTGTCGATTATCAAGAGATATCAATATCATCCCAAAAGACGCATTGATAAATTATTCCCTGGGATTTCCAACCAAAAATTGAATAGTTATTTAAAGGAGATTGCAGATTCGTGCCATATTAAAAAGCACATTACTTTCCACATGGCCAGACATACGTTTGCTACAACTATCACATTAAGTAATGGGGTTCCCATAGAGACTGTTTCTAAGATATTGGGACATTCAGAATTGGCCACGACCCAAATTTATGCAAGAGTATTGGATAACAAAATCAGTGAAGATATGAGTGACTTGGAAACGAAACTGGATTCTAAGTTTTCAGATTCAGATGCCGGACAAGAGAAAATTTGGAAACCGTGATTTTTAAGGTGGAATTTGGAAAAACTACTCATCAAATAATAACATTAATAGTGCAGCTGATTTTCAAATCAGCTTGTATTTATTCGGTCCCGCTTGCGGGACGTAGGGAATAGCAAGAGGGTGATGCGCAATTTGCGCCATCACGGTTGTTTTCGGGTCTTCAATAAGTTGAAAACCAGTTAATTGAGTAGGTTTTGGAATACTGTGCAAAATCTGGGGCTACAGTAGACTTTTCCGAAATCTACAGTAAACCCTTCGGGAGGCCCTGTAAACACTGGAAGTTTTTGACGAAAAAATTGACGCAATTTCACTAAAAAACAAAATCGCACCTATGGAAAAGCAATCAACCAATGATAGAACTAAGAAAGGAAGCGGTGGTTATTCCAACATCACCATAAAGAAGGAGACGGCCATACGCTTTCGCAGTTATTCTAAAAAGTTCGGCAAATCGCATAGTGAGGTATTGGATGGAATGGTATGCTACTTCAAGGAGAACAACCTTGATCCTTTTGGGGAGGGAACCAAGATCATCGTTGACAATATCAAAAAGCTGGAGCGTCAGATGATGAAAAAATTCGATAGGCTCATCGCCATTATCAAGAACATGGAAAAGACCAGTATCCGGCCCACCTATGAAATGATGTTGATCCTTTATGAGGCATATGTGAGGGACGGGAGGAAACCTAAACGTGAACCCGTCAAGATACGAGAAGAGCGAATGGATTTTTGGAGCCTAGAAACACCGTTCCAAAAGTGGAGCATGACAGAATGCTAAAAGAATTTGAAAGCTATAAAAAGCATTGCAATGAAATGCTTCAAAATGTTGAGAAGGTGGAACCCATGATGGGAAAGCCATATCTCAAAATCAATATGGGCATCGGGGATTTTGAAAGCTTGAAACATCAATTAAAATAACGCTCATGTACCTTACCATCTCGGCACAGAAAATGGGCAGTACCTACAACTCCAGTGTAGGGAACTATGTGGACTATCTGGAAAAGGAAAACGAGGATAGATTGCCCGAACAAAGGGAAGAGTTCTTTGACCAAGAGAGCGACAGCGTAAGCACTCAAACGGTCATCGATGAAATAGATGCCAACACGGCCAAACTGAGGCAGAAAGACCCGAAATTCTATTCCATAGTGGTCAGTCCCAACCAAAGGGAACTAAAGGCCATAGGCAATGACCCAAATATGCTAAGGGAATACACAAGGAAGCTCATGGAGGACTATGCCAAGAGTTTCCATAGGAACCAAGAGGTCAAGGCCGAGAACTTGAAATATTACGCCAAGATAGAGCGCGAACGCACCTACAGGGGCTTCGATAAGCAGGTTCAGGAGAATGCACCTTACAGAGGAGAAATAGCAAGGCTAAGGAACGAGGTACGGAAAGTGGAACGGGGCGAGTCCGTTGGGAATGTCAAAGAGCTTGAAAAAAGGATAGCAGAGCAAACAAGATTGGCCCCTCACAAACAGAACGGACAGCTTGTGGCCGCTGGGATGCAGAAAGAGGGGCCTCAGACCCATATCCATATCATAGTCAGCAGAAGGGATGTTACGAACACCTATACGCTTTCCCCGATGGCCAAGCACAAGGCATCGGAAGTGGAACTGAATGGAAAGACGGTCAAGAGAGGATTTGACAGGGATAGTTTTTACCAATCAGCGGAGAAGACTTTTGATAAAACAACGGGATTTAAAAGGAACTATGTGGAATCCTACGTTGGGAGAAAGGCCCATGCCAAGGAACCGGGGAAGTTCTTTGCCAAAGTCATGGGGCTGCCCACCAAGGAAAAGGACATGGCCTTTAAACTTCTTAAAACCATGGGTGTCAAAGCTCCCAGTATGCCGACCAATAAAGTACAAATGGCGGCAAAGATCATCAAAGCTCTAGGTAGGGGAATCGATAAGGCGAGGGGCACAGGTGAGGATATGGGCTACTGAAATCCAAAAAGTAGGTTGCGCCCTACCGAGTTTTTGCTTCACGCTTATCTATCGGAACGCTACAAAACCCCGATAGGATCCATGCGCAAAAGTTGGAGGTAAGATTTGGGGTTCTTTTTGTAAACAGTTCGGTTTTAAGGGAAGGTTGCATTTTTAGGGAAGGCTACAAAGCCATCACTTAACTTTAGACCAAGTTCAGTCCACTTTTAGTTGAAGATTTACACCTTGGATTAGCAATACTAGGCTATGACAAATAACTTTTGATTTTTTAAGCACGATAGATTGGATAAAAAAAATGTGAACAGTAACTGGTATTTTGATTATACGTTTTTGAAAAATATGTAGTCTCAGTTGTTGAGCGAATTGCTGAATTTCAGCACTAGATAAAATCACTTAACTCGAATTAACTTATTGTTTAAGTGGAGTCCAAATAAGCTTGATTCCTATTTTATTTATATTTCTTTATGTTTTTTAAATGGATAAAATGGAATGAACGATTTGTATTACATCAAAAACATCCGATTTTCAAATCGGATGCTTGGCTTTGCTCTTACTTATTATCTATGAGAACCTTTCTATTCTTTAATGATTTTATGGGTCTCCCTTTCTCTTTCCGATATAATTTCAAGAATGTACAATCCTTTTTTAAGTCCATTCAAGTCTAAATCAAAACCAGAAGTTCCAATTTCACCTTTGCCTTGAAGAAATATGTTACTTTGGAAATCAGAAAGTATATATTCGAATGTCTTTTGGTTGCTTAATCCCAGCTTCCTTTCTTCAAGTGGAGAAATTTCACTTATTGTTAAGTAGTCTTTTACTGGATTTGGACTCACTCTAAAATAATAGCGTCCAGGGATTTGTCCTGTATAATATGCACTATGGGTACCCGTATTGCAAACATTGTCATTTCTTACTTCTACCCTTATGGAGCTTTCAGTATAGTACTTGGTCAATGTTCTTCCGGTGGTGTTTGTATAAAAGGAATTGTTAATATACCAAGAATATGGGGTTTCCCCACTGCCTCCATTAGCGGTAATGTCAATATAGTTGCTGTTGACATTATAAATAGTTACGGTCATTGGGGATTGACCAGCATTTTGGTTCACATTCAAGCGTTCGGTAATCGTATAGCCATGAGAAGAGGTTGCACGTATCCATCCATTACCGGAAGATGTTGAGCTCGAAGCTTTTACTGTAACTTGTGAATTGCTACCGGAAACGACCTGAATATTACTGGATGACGACCATGTAATGTTTCCAGTGCCATTATGTAAAGTATAAGAGGTATTCGTATTACACAATAAACTATTTCCAGAAATATATGGAAAAGCCACGAAGTTGTCAATCCAATTTCTATAGTTGTAAAGTCGAGTATAAATTGTGGGCTTGTTATCCTTGGGTGCCTCTCCCCAACTTGAACAGCCAATTAAAAAGCGTTGGCCACTTTTCAACACGGTTGCAGGACCGCCACTGTCACCTGGGGCCACTCCTGCATTAGCCAATCTAAGTGCTATCATATTATATGTGACTTGTACGGAGCCCGTATTTTGGCTATTTGCACTACTGCTGGAAATGATTGGCATATCCAATGTCTGAAGATTGTTTGATGGGAAACCGTTATCAGTAGTAAGTCCCCATCCCGTTACTCTTGCAGTATTACTTGGTGATGAATCAAATGCTTCATCCGTTAATTGAATAGGTTGTACATCACTATTAAAATTCAATGGAGCTGTAAGTCTGATTAAAGCTAGGTCATTTTCAAAAGTTATGCTATTGTAATTTGGGTGCCTGACAATTTGAGCGACATTTCTGTACTGCCCTGTGGTTAAATCATTCCGTTGCGTTATGCCTGCTGAAATCGTTATTTCATTAACGCCAATAACGTTTCCGTTAATTGTATTGGTCACACAATGTGCTGCTGTTAAAATCCATTCTGATGTTAGGATGGAACCTCCGCAGATATGATTATTTCTAGCTCCTACAATATGATGGTTGTTGGTTGCCCGCATAGAAACTTGCCAAGGATTTTGGTCGATTGTCGTATCGTTACCACCTATGATTCGGTTTTGACCAAATGCTAAGGAGAATGCAAAAAATAATAGGATAAGTAGGTTTTTTTTTGAGTTTTTCATAATGTTTGGTTTTTTGAAGAATTGGTTTAATCACTTATAAGAGTAAAACCTTTGAAATCATTGGTCAATAGGCCATGATTTCCAGAAAGACATGAGAATATTTTTCCTTTGATAAAAACTTCTTCACCAACATCCGAATTCATTTTTCTTGTTGGAAAAACTCGTATTATTTTTTCTTTATACAGCTCGAAGAGTTCAGGGATATTAGTTTCTATGTCAACTTCATAATACTTTTTATTACCATTAAAAAATGGCTGTCCCTCTTCTACAACTTTTACTATCGCCGGAACACCTTCCGTTAATTCTGTTTCCATTGCAGATTCAATGCACAATGACTCTAAACTTGACAGAGGATCATTGTTTTCTTGTCCATTGGAACAGGCAGCGAATAATAAAAGGGGAATTAGGATGATTATAATTATAGTGTTGTTTTTCATAGCATTAATATTAAATTAATTAAATACTAACTTTCATAAAATTAGTTGTTTAGATCCTTAGAAAGGATGTAAAAAAATCTAATTAGTTGCGTATTGAATCTAAATTGCAGTTTTGAGACTGACTTTATTGAGTATTATTTGAGGGCTTATATTTAATTGGTTCTTCTGTAAAACTAGATAGCGTTTATCTGTAAAACTAGATAGCGTTTAATCGACTTCTGTAAAGTCTTTCACTTGCGTAATTTACAGTATCCGTCTTCTATATTAGCACGTTCCATGTATTAAAATGTTTGATAATACGGTTTGATATATCCACAATTTCATCTCCGTTTCATACAGTTAGTTTCCTTGTAATATCTTTTAAAATGCTAATTTTTGCAGCAAATATCATCTTCTTTTGAGCAAGCTCTTAATCTAGAATATCTTACATTAAAAAAGAATATTAGAATTGAAACATTTGAATTTACACAAAAAAATTAATAATTAAAAACCTACATATTTAAAATATATATCTTACTTAGAAATAATACAATAGTTTTGGTTCTTTATTTTTCATATTGATACTTAAATCGTTTAACTGATCAATATGATTTAGTTTTATCAGTTTTTATCATCAATCTTTTTGTGTGAGCTAATCTTTGTTAAAATTTAGCCTCACCCTTTTTGTAGCCTTCCCTAAAAATTTTTTCAAACAGAATTTTTGTATGTTTAGGTTATCATATATACATAAAATTTGTGTTCAAAAGTTGTTTTTTGCTTTCCGTGTTTTTAACGGGAACTCCTTCAAGGTTACAGGGTAAAACTATGATTTTCGGCAATATAAGATTTCGTCGATGATTCAGTCATCCCGACTCATTTTAGTGTTTAGTTGGTGTATATGTTTGTTTAATATTTTATAGTTAGATTTGACATCTACGAAGTAAGGTTACCAAAAGTGGTCTGTAATTCGGTTAGCAGCAAAAGCATAGGCAAGGAAAAACGTAATAAACATAAGGGTTGGCGAATTAGGTTCGAATCCCTCAGCGCCCACAACAATTGAAAGACCTCCGAATTTTCGGAGGTCTTTTGTTTCCATGACTTAGTGTGTGGCCTGATATTAAGGGGTCCACTTTTCAAAAGTGTATTTTCACAACCATTTCAATGTTAATTTAACGTTTAATAATTGTAAATTAATCCAACAAGAAGTTTTTTTGTAGAAAAGGATACAGTGAAAATCAATTGGAAATCAACTGGAAAAATCAATCAGCAAAATTCCCTGCATCTTTTAAACTTGGAATATGCAGTGGAACTTCAGGTAATCCTAATTCTTATTAGGGAAGCCGAGCACTTGATGGAATACCGCTCGTTGATTACTGTTGAGGTTGACCCCGATGGAGGGCAGGTTTCCATTGATAGTGAAACACCTGAACCCCTATATTCAATTCTTGAAAGAAACTTCCATGGGTTTGATTCCAAGGTTGAAAAGAGTTTGTCCCCTCATGAAAGGACTGTGAAGCCCTCATTTGCTTCCATATAGGCGAGGGTAGAAGGTCATTTAACATAGGACCTATCAATTTTGTGAATGAATAACCAATGGTTATCGTCTTTTTTATTTGCTTTGCAGTATGATTGTCACCATTTGCAGAAAAGCCCATTTTAATGCCGCCCATCGGCTCCATAATCCTAATTGGAGCCAAGAAAAGAACATTGCTGTTTTTGGAAAGTGCAACAGCCCCAATTATCATGGGCATAATTTTGATTTGGAAGTCAGGGTTAGGGGAGAGGTGGACCCAGATACTGGTTTTGTGATGGACTTGGCCGTACTGGGAAGCTTGATCAAAGATGAGATTGAAGAACGGTTTGATCATAAGAACTTGAATGAAGATTGTCCAGAATTCGAGGGTATTTTTCCTACCACGGAATATTTTGTAAAAGTCATTTACGACATCCTAAAACCCAAGTTGGAGAAAGGGCAATTGCTCCACATTACCTTACATGAAACACAAAAGAATTCGGCGGAATATGGAGATTGGTGACAGATTTCTGCACCGCTTTGAAAGAGTAGGGATTACAGCTTCGATTTCATATCTCCCCATTTTGTAGTTGAAGTTTTCTTCATTTCCTAAAGATTCATAACCCAAATATTCCACCTCATTTTTTCATTCATCAATTGATTAGGGGCATTCATCAATTGGTAGGTCTTGGTGCTTCGATAAGCCATTATTTTATGCAATAGCCGAAAATAGGTTTTGAAAAGATAATGAGGTGGGTTTTGATTCTTCATTCAAAGAATCCCCTTATTTTGTGCACCTCAACCAGAAGCAGAGTAGCAAGGAGGCCATACCCGCCTATCGAAATCAGCGGTTCAACAGGCAAGACCTTGTTCAGGTTATTTCTTCCCTCACGGAAAAAATGGTCAATGCCGTTGGATTGGATGAATTTCAATCGCTCATGGACCAACTGAAGCTATAATGTCCAATATCCTTCAAATTCCAACGGTAAAACCACAACTTTTTCCAGAATATCCAGGTGCCATCAAAAGCATGGGGCGGGAATTTTATTCTGACTGCGGGAGATGAGCAGACATTGAACTATTTTTAATGATATGGGGTTCAAAACCGTAATTGGGCTTTCGGAAATAGTACTCTAAGTATCTAAAAAAGAGCAAGAACCCTTTTCTATAAACCCAAACAGGGGTTTCGTCAATTACGCCTCCTATCCAATTTACATTTTTATCATTTTTGACCTAGGAGAATAAGGCTAATTCAAAAATCTTCCAAAAACACATGTTATGTCCTTTTGGAAGTACATATTATTATTTTTTTCAATTTTTGGACTACTGATGGCATTTTTTTTACTTTCCTCAGAAAAGGAAAAGCCATTTAGGGAAAGGTTGCTTTTAGTCGTTTCGTTCTTATTTGTTCAAACAGTTTTGTTGACCTTTTACTATTGGCTTCGATTAGGTGAGAAATTTTATAGCCTACTACTTGTGTGTGCTTTTTTTACGCAATTGCTGCTTTTTGCGACTCTGATCTACTTATGTATTACTCATCCAGATGGTAGTAGGAGACAACGGAATTCAGTTTCATCTTTTAACCAGAAGCAACTTAAATATGAAAAAACCGGACTTTCTGAATCGTTTTCTTTTGAACTGAAAAGCAAACTTGAGCACTTGATGGCAACCAAAAAACCTTATCTGAATCATGAACTACGGTTAGATGATATTGCTGAACTTCTTGATATTTCAAGGCATCATGCCTCGCAAGTTATCAATGAAAACTTTAAGATGAGTTTTTATGATTATATAAATCAATATAGAATTGAAGAAGCCAAAAATAAGCTGAGTTCAAGCATTAGTAATAATTTATCTTATTCCATATCAGATATTGCTTACCAATGTGGTTTCAATAATCGGGTTTCATTTTATAAGGCATTCAAAAAAATCACAAGGACTACTCCAACCGAGTTTATTGATAATGCGGCTTAAATACCCCTACCCTTACTTCTTAATATAATTATCCAACAAACAACATAGCCCTCATACTTATTCCAGTAGTACTTCACTTGCCACTAGACTTTCATAGCTGCCTTCTTGATTGAAAATCAACACCTTCAATGGCCGTAAGGAATCAATACCGCCTTGAATGTTAATTTGGTTCGGCCATGGTGTAAAGGTTGTTAAGCATTTACATCGCCTTTTATTTCTTTTGTTTTTTTTGGAGTGCAATGTTCAAAGTAGGAGCTCTAAACCTTACTCTTCCCAAGATTTTAGTTTTCATTTTATAACTGAAGATTATTTGAATTAGCCTACAAAATTTAAGATTTATCTCCTGCCTTGTTCGGTTGCAATAACTAACTCTTAATTAACTTTTATGAAATCAAAAATTTATTGGATGGCATTAGTGTTTATCTGTAGTTTTACGGTAGCACTTGCGCAACAAAACCAGGTCACAGGTACCGTGACCGATCAAAACGGACTGCCACTTCCTGGCGTGTCCATTGTTGTTGTTGGAACCACAACAGGTACTCAAACAGATTTTGATGGCAACTACTCCATCGAGGCCTCTGAAGGGCAAAGGTTGTACTTCAGTTATCTAGGGCAAAAAGACACAGAAAGAACAGTCGGAACCTCTTACGTTGTTAATGTACAGATGGAAGAAGATGCCCAAGCCTTGGAAGAAGTTGTAGTGGTCGGCTATGGGACAACTACAAGACAAGCCTTTGCAGGAACAGCGTCCGTTGTTGAGGCTGCGGCTTTGGAAGTGAAATCATTCTCCAATGTATCGCAGGCATTGGCAGGTGAGGTCGCAGGTGTAACGGTAATCAACCAATCCGGGCAACCTGGAACTTCCTCTACAATTCGTATTAGGGGGTATGGTTCAGTCAACGGTAATAGAGATCCATTATATGTTGTTGATGGAGTTCCCTTTACAGGCAGTATCAACTCCATTAACCCTGGAGACATTAAAAGTACAACCATACTAAAAGATGCCACAGCTACGGCTATCTATGGTTCTCGTGGAGCAAACGGCGTTATTCTAATCACCACTAAAACAGGTTCTGTCGATGAATCTTTTGTTGAGGTTGATGTAAAATCCGGTTTCAACATGCAGTTGATCCCAAGGTATAATGTGATAACCTCCCCTGAGGAGTATATCGGTTACGTTTGGGAAGGTATCCGCAACAGAGCTGCCCTGGATGGTGAAGATGACCCAGTTGCTTTTGCCAATGCCAATTTGTTTACTGCAAATTATGTTCACCCGGGTTATAATATGTGGGAAGTAGCAGATGGCGGTGAATTGATAGACCCTTTAACCAGCACTGTTAGACCAGGTGTTGTAAGAAGATATACTCCACAAAGGTATGCTGATTTAGCATTTGATTCAGCCATTAGAACAGAGACCAATCTTAGAATGGGTGGAGGCAACGATAAAAGTAAATATTTCACATCCATAGGATATTTAGATGACAATGGCTACGCAATCAACACAGGCTACAAAAGATATACAGCCCGCTTAAATGCCGATTCACAAGTTAAGAAGTGGTTGAATGTGGGTGTTAACGCCGGGTATGCATACTCCAAAAGTCAAAACAATGGTCAAACTGTAGGTTCTGAAAACCTTTTTGAGTTTGCCGACAAAATGGCACCCATCTTTCCTGTTTTCTTAAGGGATGACAATTACCAGTTGGTAGAGGATAATATTTTTGGAGGCTACCAATATGACTATGGTACCGCTTCAGGGTATAGATCAAGACCAAATGCCGATCAATTGAACCCAATTGCTTCTGCCTTGTATGATTTTGTAGGTACAAACCGGCATGAAGTCAACGGCAACTTTTCAGTTAACGTGAACATAGCAGAAGGTTTGACTTTTGAGACCCGTTTTGGAGCACAGTTTGCCACAGAACGCTACAAATCCTTTTCAAATCCCTTCTATGGTGGAGGTATTTCCACGGGTGGTGACTTGTATCAAAGAGATAGGAATTTCTTGACAATAAACTTTCTTAAACTCCTTCGCTACCAAACCGAGTTTGGAAGCCACTCTTTCGAAGCCCTAGTGGCTCATGAAAATAACCAATTTGAAAGAGAGCAAAGTGTTGCCTCCAAAAGGTTGGCCGTACACCCTGATATTTATGAATTGAACAACTTTGTTGTTTCTCAGGGACCACCTACGGGTTTTTCAAGGGGATATAGTATAGAGTCTTACTTTGGACAAGTTAACTACGACTATGATAAGAAGTATTTCTTGACAGCTTCCGTGCGTAGGGACGGTTCCTCAAGATTTATCAATGAGAAATGGGGTACTTTCGGTTCTGTTGGTGCTGCTTGGGTTATCTCCAACGAGGAGTTCATGTCAAACAATAGTTTTTTCAATTTTCTAAAATTGAAAGGATCTTATGGTCTTACAGGGGATCAAGCAGTTGACGAAGATTACTATGTAGCTTATGACACCTATGACATCAACAACCTTAATGATCAGATTTCCCTTTCCATCAGAGATAACGGAAACCCAGATCTAACTTGGGAAACATCCAAAATGTTCCAGGCCGGTATTGAGTTTGGTTTGGGAAGGTTCTTGGATGGAGTTGTTGACTACTATGGTAAAAAGACAGATAACCTAATTTTCTCGAGAAGGGTTGGTCCGTCGCAAGGTATTGCAATTGTTACCGTAAATGATGGTGAATTGATGAACCAAGGTATCGAATTTGACCTTACCGGACACATCTTTGACAAAGAAGACTTCAAATTGGACCTATCCATCAACGGTTCACGTGTGAACAACGAAATCTTAACAATGCCCCTAGAGCCATCCACAGGAGAACCAAGAATTTTGGACACTTCAGCATCTCCATATGGGTACTCCAAAGGAAGCTCAATCTATGATTTCTATATCAGGGAATGGGCCGGTGTAGATCCAGAGGATGGTGTTGGTATGTATTATCAGTACTTCAATGATACTAATGGCAACGGTTCTTTGGATGACGGTGAAGATGGAATTTCCGATATGATGGCCTATCTAGATGAGAACCCCGACGCCAATGTAGAGCGACAAACAACCAAGACTTATGCTGATGCCACCCAGAAATACGTGGGCAAATCAGGAATTCCAGATTTAATAGGTGCATTCAGATTGGCAGCCCAAGTAAAGAATTTTGATGTCTCTGCCCAATTTACCTACAGCTTGGGTGGCTGGGCAATGGATAACCAGTATTCAGAATTGATGAGCGATAACTTTGGCGCAGCCTCAACCAATTTCCACAAGGACATTGCCCAGAGATGGCAAACCCCAGGAGACGTAACAGATGTTCCACGTTTGGACGATGCCACTGGCCAAGATCAAAGAGTAGGAACAACAAGATGGTTGATCAGTACAGATTACTTAGCCTTTAACAATGCCAAAATTGGATACACTTTTCCAAAGAGGAATATTGACCAAATAGGATTAAAAGGTGTAAATATTTGGGTGTCAGGAGACAATTTGGCCATCAAGACTGCTAGACAAGGTTTTAATCCATCTGTAAGGGAGAATGGTAGTTCTGCAAGGAGGATTTATGCTCCTTTAACAACTGTAACCTTAGGTGTAAGAGTTAAATTTTAGAAAAAAGATTATGAAAAATTGTAATATAAAGTTTTCGGTTATAGCCTTCCTGTTGTTATTGGTGGGCTGTGAAAAAGATTTTTTGGACAACCAACCGTCTGAATTCTTGACACAAGAACAAGTTGGTGAAGCAGCGGCGGTTAACCCAGCCGTAATTGAGGGAACAATATCAGGGATTTACTCAACTATGTTCGATCCGGGCAGTGGTGGAACCACTGGACACGATGACTTTGGCCACAAAGGCTATGATATTTATAGTGATATGCTTTCGGGCGACATGGCCCTTTCGGTAAGCACTTATGGTTGGTACAGAGCAGACATAACAGAGTTTCAAGCTACTACAGATTTTACAAGGACAAGAAACTATATTGTTTGGAGGTATTACTACCGTATTATTCGTTCAGCAAATTTGGTTATCGATGCATTGGGAGGAAATGATGTGGTACCTGAATTGGAAGAAAATAAATATCTAATGGGCCAAGCAAAAGCCATCCGTGCCCATTCATATTTTTATTTGACCCAGTATTTTTCCAATTCCTATGATCCATCGGCGGAAATTTTGCCTATTTATGACAGCCCAGATGATTTGAATGGACCCAAAGTCACAACAAATGAGATATATGCATTGATGGAAAAGGACCTGAATGATGCAATTTCTTTGTTGAATGACTTTGCAAGAGATTCCAAAAGTAAGGTTGATAAATCTGTTGCCCAAGGTATTTTGGCCTATGTGCTCGCATCTAAAGGTGATAGCCACCAACAAGTAATGGATTTAACCGCTGATGTTATTAACAATGGGGGGTATGCACTTATGAATTCAAATGAAGTTCTGGAAGGATTCAATGACTTGAACACACCTGGATGGATGTGGGGTGTTGACCTTACTGTAGATGCGGGTCTTGGGCTTGTTTCGTGGTGGGGCCAAATGGATCTTTATACCTATAGCTATGCTTGGGCCGGAGATGCTAAAGCTATGGATTCTGATTTGTATGCTGCCATTCCTTCAGATGATGTCCGAAAATCACAATTTGCAGAACCTATAGGTGATTATACAGATTTGATGCCTTTAAATAAATTCTATGCCCCGGAAAAGGTTATAGGGGGCCAGGCCAATATAACAACTGACTACGTATATCTCAGGGTATCAGAAATGTATTTATTGCATGCCGAGGCAGCTGCTAAATCTGGGGATGATGCAAGTGCTCGTACTATGCTTAAAGCTCTGTTGGATGAAAGGTTGCCAAGCACAGCCTACATCGATGGCCTTTCTGGACAAGCACTTATGGACGAAATCTACTTGCAAACCCGAATTGAGCTTTGGGGAGAAGGCAAAAGCTACTTGTCCCTTAAAAGAAATCAAGGAACTGTGGTTAGAGGTTCCAACCACCTTTCCAATGTAGGTGTGGCAATCACCTATGATGATGAAAGGTTGACCTTTGAAATTCCACAGTCAGAAATTCAAAACAACCCAGAAATATCTACTCAAAATTAACTTTCAAAACCATATATAAACATTGGGACCCTGTTGTTTTCAGCAGGGTTCTTTTTTGGTAAAAGCTAAGAATTGTCCTGTCATGAAATAAGTTGACGAAAAATTGACATATTTTATGAAAAACAACAAAATCAAGAAGAAATGTACACAATGGAATTACAACATGAGCCTTAAATCGGTTGTTGTATCCCAAGCTGAAAAGAACAATTACTGCACATTTCCCTCCATGAAACACAAAAGAATTCGGCAGAATATGGAGATTGGCGACAAATTTCCGATATTGCACCGCTTTTTAATGGGATATTAGCTCAGTTGGTTTAGAGTGCTGCCTTGACAGGGCAGAGGTCACTGGTTCGAATCCAGTATATCCCACTTTTTCTACTCATATTCAGAAATCTTTTTTCTTAGTTTTTGGTTACTGCGCTCCAAACGTTCATTTTGGTGTCGCAAATTGCCCAATGCCTTTTGTAGGGCTTGTAAACTTTCTTGTTGTAGGCCTATGATTTGTTCCAGGTCTGATTTGGTGTAGCTTTTGTTCATGGCTTCTAATTTATTTGCATACAAAGTCAATAAAAATTGACTTAAAAATATAATAAAAAGTTTTTTAGAACAAATTAAATGATGTAAATAACAAATAAAAGTATTTTTTACATCAACAATTGTTTCTTTCTCAATCAATTAAATTTGTTTAATTCACAAATAGATTTAACCTAAAGGCAATAAAAGTGGCCAAAAAAGTAATTAATCGACTTAAAGTCGTTTTAGCGGAACAAGGAAGGACCAATAAATGGTTGGCTGGGAAGTTGAACAAGAATACTGCAACTGTGTCTAGATGGTGTACCAATGATGTACAACCTTCTCTTGAAACGTTGGTGGAAATAGCTAAAGTGTTGGATATAGATGCAAGGGAATTGATTGTCTCGACTAAATAAAGTTTGAACAAAAGCGTATCCAATACATCGATTTTATTCCATTTTGGAGATATATAGATGTATTTTATGTTCATATAAACAAGTTGTGCGTAATATGAAAAACTGAATGGATTGTGAAACAATAGATATGATTAAAATAATACTTCCAGCAATTCTCACCATTCTCGGAAACATAATTTTTTATTTATGGATAAAAAAGCGTGTTGACCGTTCAATTGAAGAATACAAAATAACTTACAGCGGAATTTTTAAGGAAAAAATAGACGTCTATCGAGAAATTCTGGATAAGTCTTACCGAATAAAACTTCTGATTAATCGCTATCATTTGACTGGAGATGAAAAAAGGGGTGCTGATTTTATCAAAGAGATTGAGGAATTTATAAACTTTTACCTAAAAAATCAACCATTCCTTTCTGAAAATATGCTTGACAAGCTAAAAAAAATACGCGCGGAATTTCAGTTTATTTTTGACAATTCTTATCAATATTATTCTTTATCAAAAGTGAGCGGAATTCCTAAAGAAATGCGAACTGAAATGACTTTGAAATTCTTTGAGGCAGGAAATAAATTTAAAACTGATAATCCATTTAACGAATTAGAAACTGTAATTATTAAAGAAATGAGAGCGGATTTAAAAACTGATAACTTTGAAAAATAAAATACTACGCACAACACCTTATAAAAATAATTGCGGTTTAGTGCTAAACAAAGGTAGTCAGGTGTTTGCTACGTCTGATTTTCCTGCGGAAAATCCTCGCACACAAACCCGCCTATTCTTATACATAAACGTTGCCATAGTTCAACTAACGGATGAATTTACAGCAAATCCAGCACCCGCTCCAACGCCATTCCTCGACTCCCCTTAACCAAAACCATTCCTTTTTCTAAAGGATTTTTACTGAGGTGCTCCTTTAAAGCATCGAACGTTTTGAATTTATTGAGTGAAGTTTTCGCCCCAAAAAAGTTTTCACCCACAAGAAAAACAGTATTGAATCCTAGGTTTTCAGCTAAATCCGCAATGGCCTGATGTTCTTCGGCTGCAGTTTGCCCCAGTTCAAACATATCACCAATAATAAGTGTCTTTTCCTTTGCATCCATGGCACTGAAGTTTTCCAAAGCGGCACGCATGCTGGTGGGATTGGCATTGTAGGCATCCAAAATAATTTTCAGCCCATTTTTATCGATAATTTGTGATCGGTTGTTTTGGGGTTGATAGGAGGTAATGGCTGTCTTGATGTCTTTCAAAGGGATATTGAAATATTTCCCCATAAGGACGGCTACACAACAATTGGGGAAATTATACGTGCCAATGAGCAGGGTCTCAATGCGTGTTCCTTCCACTTCAAGAACCACAAAAGGATTGGCTTCAACACATTGAATGTTGTAATACTGATGGTTTTCAGTGCTGAATCCCATTTTTTTGATATAGCCCCCTAATTTTTCAAGCTGAATGGGGTCATCCCCGTTCATAAAAATATATTTGCCATGGGCCATGAGGTGGTCATAGAGCTCACTTTTCCCTTGAATGACCCCTTCCACACTTCCAAATCCTTCCAAGTGGGCTTTCCCAAAATTGGTGATGTAGCCAAAATCGGGCTGGGCAATGCCGCATAGAAATGCAATTTCCCCAATATGATTGGCGCCCATTTCAACAATGGCAATCTCAGTATCTTTTTCTATGGACAGAAGCGTTAAGGGAACACCAATATGATTGTTCAAGTTGCCTTTGGTGGCGATGGTCTTGTACTTTTTGGAGAGTACTGCATTGATCAATTCCTTGGTGGTGGTCTTGCCATTGCTCCCGGTAAGGCCTATGATTTGGGCCTTGCTCTGCTTTCTATGGTAGAGCGCCAATTCTTGAAGGGTTTCCAAAACATTCTGGCATAGGATATATTGGCCTGAGGCATTGTACTCCTCCTCATCAATTATGGCATAGGCTGCACCTTTTTTTAGGGCTTCCCCTGCAAATTCATTTCCGTTGAAATTGGGCCCCTTTAAGGCAAAAAAGAGGCAATTATCCGTTATTTTACGCGTGTCCGTACAGATTTTGGGGTGCTCCAAAAAGAGCGCGTGAAGCTGTTCCATTGTCATAAATCGAAGATAAAAAAAAGCCCCGACGTTTGGTCGGGGCTTTTAAAAATACTCGCGATAATTTATCTAGCTTTTTTATGTCTTACCGTCTTGTTCTTGGTTTTGGATTTTGATCCCACCCTAGACATGGCACACCTAAATCCGATATCATCTGTGGCCATATATTGTGGCAGATATCTACGCTGTGAGGGATCCAACCAATACGCCCTATCTCTCCAAGAGCCACCTTTGTATACTCGAACTTCATCATTGATCAAAGTGGTTCTGTAGTTTGAGGTATCATATTGGCGAATAAGATTTCCAGTGGAATCACGCTCAACCTTGTGTTTTGGGGAATCGTACATTTTTCTGTTGTCCTCTTCATCGCTGAACCTGCTAAAGAACCTTGAGGAACCGGGGTCACCATCTCTGTAGCCGCGGTTGTCACTCTTATCGAAGTTGGTTCTTAGATACGTTTCTTGCTCGGTAACCGGAACTTCCTTGATTTCACCAGGAAGGTTGATGGCAACTATTTTTCCATTGGGTAAGGTGTCATAGACAATTTGGTCTTCCAATATCTCTACTTTGCCATCTTCACCAATGGCCTTTTTTGTGAAAACGTTTCCACGATAGTAATTGAAATCACTGATTTCGTCATCCACGATAGGGCGGTACACATCGGCTACCCATTCGCTCACGTTTCCGGCCATGTCATAGAGGCCAAAATCGTTGGGTTTGTATGATTTGACTTGTGCTGTGATATCGGCACCATCATCGGACCATCCGGCAATTCCGCCGTAATCTCCTTTACCTTGCTTAAAGTTGGCCAACTGGTCTCCACGACCTACACGTTGTCCATTTCGGGTGTAATCCCCTTCCCAAGGATATTTTTTTCTACCTCTGTAGTTGTTGTATTCCCGTGTTCCAACGAGAGCCTGTGCAGCATATTCCCACTCCGTTTCGGTAGGAAGTCTATATTCTGGCATAATGATGCCACTGCTTCTTTTGGCAAACGCATTGATGGAATCCCGTTTTTGTTTTCCTTGAAGGGAATCAATCTCACCACCATATACTGATTCTGGATTGTTCAGGTAGGCCTCGGTGCTAAAAGTACCATCAACCTCACCGTTCATCACTTTATATTTGGTATCATCGGCCAAAAAGCCTTCTCTTTCCAACATTAGCTCATTGACCCTATCCGTCCTCCACTCTGCATACTGGGTGGCTTGTACCCAGTTTACGCCAACTACGGGATATTCGGCATAAGCGGGGTGTCTTAGATAGTTATTGGTCATGGTCTCGTTAAAGCCCAATCGGTTTCTCCATACCAAAGTATCTGGCAGGGCCCCTTTGTATATATTGGCATAGGTGGGGTTTTCTGGAGGATATACTTCTTTCAGGTAATCCAGGTATTCCAAGTACATTACGTTGGTCACCTCGGTTTCATCCATATAGAACGATTGTACGTGCTGTTGTGTAGGTGTGTTGTTCCAATCGTGCATAACATCGTCCTGGACCTTACCTTTGGTAAAGGTGCCTCCTTCAACAAATACAGTTCCAGGGGGTGTTTCCTGCTCCTTAAAATCTGAATTATATTGAAATCCACCCTCCTTTGCATTTATTTTCCATCCCGTGGCTCTGGAGACGTTTTTAGAGGATGAGGAGTTTTTACAACTCGAAAAACTTCCCATTACAATGGCGCAAGAAAGTACAACTTTGATAAAGTGCTTTTTCATAATTTGGGCTTGAGTACTTTATACTTAAGGCGTTATGCCCTCAGTAACTTCAATTTGTTTTGATTTTTAAAACCTTCAATGGCATTAAAACGATGTTTTGGCCATAATATTTTGTGCTCATAAAAATTTGTAACAATGCCGTTATCAACATTTGCCACACTTCTGTAACGCATCTGGTTTTAAAATAGTATGGATTGCCTTTGTTTTAACGATTTTATATGTGATTAGAACGGAAAAATGGACTTAATTCCTGCATTAATTTGTCCTTTGTTCAAAAAAAGAACACCTTGCTACAAGAATTTGCCCAAAAACTCGTTTACATGTAAACGTCTAAGATAGTTTTTAAACCTAGAACTTCACTATTCACTAAAATGATTAAATACTTAAGATGAAAAAGTTACTGATACTGGTAGTGCTCCTTGCCGTGGTCCCACGGTTGAGCGCACAGCAAGAAAGAGTAATTACAACAGCTGTTCCTTTTTTGACCATAGCTGCAGATGCTAGAGCGTCTGGTATGGGAGATATGGGCGTGGCCACTTCTTTTGATGCCTATTCTCAACAATGGAACCCTGCCAAATACGCATTTGCCACCCAAAAAATGGGAGTGGGCGCAAGTTATACTCCGTATTTGGAAACCATTGTCAATGATGTTTCCCTTTTAAATGCCAACTTTTACAATAAACTCAATGACCGAAGTGCCTTTGCATTTGGCCTTCGTTATTTTGGTTTGGGTGAAATAGAATTGCGCCAGACCATAGATGAGGATGCCACACTGGTAAAACCAAATGAATTTGCCATAGACGGGTCATACTCCCTAAAATTGAGCCAAACCTTTTCCATGGCCGTTGGAGGACGATTCATAAGTTCCAACCTAAGGTTTCAGGATGGAACACAGGATTCCCAAGCTGCTAATGCCTTTGCGGTTGATGTGGCCGGATTTTATCGTTCCAGGGAAATTGCATACAATAATTTTGATGGCCGTTGGAGGGCCGGTTTTAATATTTCCAATATTGGAGGATCTCTTCAATATGATGAAGGGGGACAGGAAAACTTTTTGCCCACCAACTTGAAATTTGGCGGTGGGTTCGATTTCATATTCGATCAAGACAACATTTTGGCAATCAATACAGAGTTCAACAAGCTGTTGGTGCCAACCCCAAGGGATTTTAACGGCGACGGTGTCATTGGACCAGAAGATAATGATGAATACCAAAACATAAGTTTTTTCAAAGGAATGTTCGAGTCCTTTGGAGATGCCCCGGATGGTTTCAGCGAAGAACTCAAGGAAATTACCTGGGCACTTGGAGCCGAATATAGATTTAGGGAAGCCTTTATGCTACGAAGTGGCTATTTTAATGAAAGTGAAGAAAAAGGATCTAGGAAATTCTTTACACTGGGAGCTGGTTTCAAGTTTAAGTCAGCACAGATAGACCTTTCCTATTTGTTCTCAACCTCACAGGTCAAAAACCCATTGGAAAACACACTGCGTTTTTCGCTTACCTTTAATTTCGGCGAAGAATTCTATAACGATTAGCAAACCATATAATAGTAGCATAAAAAGCCTGTCCATGGACGGGCTTTTCTTATTTTTGGTAAAGACCAAGGAGATATGGAAAAAAAACAGATCGGTTTTGAGCTTACCATCTTTGAAAGCATAAATGAACTTTCACAAAGTGAACAAGAATTGTTACAAGCCGCAGAACAAGCTCAAAAAAATGCCTATGCCCCCTATTCCAATTTTCAGGTTGGGGCAGCCGTTTTGTTGGAAAATGGAGAGATTGTTATTGGGAGTAACCAAGAAAATGCATCCTATCCCTCAGGGCTTTGTGCAGAACGTGTGGCTGTCTTTCAGGCTGGGGCAAGATATCCCGGGGTAGCCATCAAAATATTGGCCGTGACCGCTGGGTCAAAAGACCATGTGGTTAATTCCCCTGCCGCACCGTGCGGCAATTGCAGGCAGTCCATTATGGAATATGAACAAAACCAAAAAACACCCATTGTCATATTGCTGAAGGCAGAAAAAGGGCCTGTTTTCAAGTGTAGTTCCATGGCAGACATTTTACCCTTGGCTTTCAATAGTTCATTTTTGGGGGATTCTTAAACCAATTCTTTTTCCAAAAGAGATATATATGTATTTTTGCTCTCCCCACTACAGGGGAATTTCACATAATTGCACCGTTGATGAAAAAAATCACCAAAGAAGTTTACCTAAAATGGTATGAGGACATGATGTTCTGGAGAAAGTTCGAGGACAAATTGGCCGCTGTCTATATTCAACAAAAAGTTAGGGGTTTCCTCCATTTGTACAATGGTCAGGAAGCTGTTTTGGCAGGGTCCCTGCATGCCATGGACCTTACCAAAGACCGAATGATAACCGCATACCGTAACCACGTACAGCCCATAGGAATGGGGGTGGACCCCAAACGTGTCATGGCTGAACTTTACGGTAAGGTCACGGGAACATCAAAAGGTATGGGAGGCTCCATGCACATTTTTTCCAAGGAACACCGCTTTTATGGTGGTCATGGAATCGTGGGCGGACAGATTCCATTGGGGGCCGGGTTGGCCTTTGCCGATAAATACTTCAAAAGGGATTCCGTTACCCTTTGTTATATGGGAGACGGTGCCGTTCGCCAAGGTTCGTTGCACGAAGCGTTCAACCTGGCCATGTTGTGGCAATTGCCCGTAGTGTTCATCTGTGAAAACAATGGCTATGCCATGGGAACCTCTGTGGCCCGTACAGCACACTCCACAGACATCTGGAAATTGGGATTGGGCTATGAAATGCCCTGTGGACCCGTTGACGGAATGGACCCAGCAATCGTGGCCAAGGAAGTGGACAAGGCCATTGAACGTGCCAGAACGGGAGGAGGACCAACGTTCTTGGAGATGAAGACCTATCGCTATCGAGGGCACTCCATGAGTGATGCACAGCATTATCGTACCAAGGAAGAAGTGGAGGAATACAAAAAGATAGACCCTATTACCCAGGTAAAGGACATAATTCTTGAAAAAGGATATGCTTCTGAAGATGATTTGAAGAAAATCGATAAAAATGTAAAAGCTTTGGTGAGCGAGTGCGAGAAATTTGCGGAAGAATCAGATTTTCCACCAAAGGAACAATTGTACGATACCGTGTACGAACAGAAAGACTATCCATTTTTACAACATAAATTATAAGTAGATGGCGGAAGTAATCAACATGCCGAGATTGAGTGATACCATGGAAGAAGGTACCGTGGCAAAATGGCTCAAAAAAGTAGGTGATAAAGTGGAAGAAGGCGATATTTTGGCCGAAATCGAAACCGATAAGGCCACCATGGAGTTTGAATCCTTTCATGAAGGAACCCTTCTTCATATTGGGATAGAGGAAGGTGATGGCGCTCCGGTTGATTCACTTTTGGCTATCATCGGTGAAGAAGGAGAAGATATTTCTGCTTTGCTCAATGGAGGGGCAACCGAATCCAAAGATGAAACTGCCGATGCTCCTGAGGCCAAAGCCGAAGAGAGTCCTGCTGAACCCGCCAGTGCACCAGCTGAAATACCGGAAGGGGTTGAAATCATTACCATGCCCCGTTTGAGTGATACCATGGAAGAAGGTACCGTGGCCAGCTGGTTGAAAAAAGTGGGCGATGACGTGGAAGAGGGCGATATTTTGGCCGAAATCGAAACAGATAAGGCCACCATGGAGTTCGAATCTTTTTACTCCGGTAAATTGTTGCACATTGGCATCCAAGAGGGAGAAGGTGCCCCTGTCGATGCACTTTTGGCCATTATTGGCCCAGAAGGAACCGACGTGGATGCTGTTTTGAAGGCACAGGCAGGGGGAGGTTCCTCGGCAAGTGCACCGAAAGAGGAAGCTGCACCAAAAGAGGAATCCAAAACCGAAGAAGCGACCAAGACAGAAACTGCCGCTACAACTCAAGATGGAAGTCGCATTTTTGCCTCTCCTTTGGCCAAAAAGATAGCCGAAGAAAAAGGCATCAACTTAGCCGATGTAAAGGGAACTGGGGACAATGGAAGGATTGTCAAAAAGGATATTGAGAACTTTAAGCCATCACAGGCAGCCCCAGCCTCTGAAAAGCCAGCTGAAACAACCGGTCCAGTTGCACCGGTAACTTTGCCTGTAGGCGAGGAAAGTGTGGAAGAAGTAAAAAATTCTTCAATGAGGAAGGCCATTACCAAGCATTTGAGTGCTTCCAAGTTTACGGCGCCACATTTTTACTTGACCATTGAGGTGGACATGGACAATGCCAAGGCATCAAGGGCACAAATCAACAATTTGCCCGACACCAAGGTTTCTTTCAACGATATGGTATTGAAGGCCTGTGCCATGGCATTGAAAAAACATCCGCAGGTAAACACTACTTGGACCGATGAGGCCACAATCTACAAACACCACATCCACATGGGTGTAGCTGTTGCCGTGGATGAAGGTTTGGTGGTTCCTGTAATAAAATTTGCTGATCAGCTCAGTCTTAGCCAGCTTGGTGCTGCGGTGAAGGATTTGGCAGGTAGGGCCAGAACCAAAAAAGTCAAGCCTGATGAAATGGAAGGAAGCACTTTTACCGTTTCCAATTTGGGCATGTTCGGTATTCAAGAGTTTACTTCCATTATCAACAAACCCAATTCAGCCATACTTTCCGTTGGTGCCATTGAAGAGAAACCTGTGGTTAAAAATGGCGAAATTGTAGTGGGCAGCACCATGAAAGTGACTTTGGCCTGTGATCACAGAACAGTGGATGGTGTTGTTGGGGCCCAATTCCTTCAGACCTTAAGGGCCTATTTGGAAAACCCTGTGACCATGTTGGCGTAGTGCTGGTTGTCCCTTTCGACTCCGCTCAAGGGACGGTTGACAACTTATTGCATAAAAGCATCCTTTTGGGATGCTTTTTTTATCTTTAGAAAATTCAAAAAACGAAAAAAATGAAAATGTTCCTTCATACGTTGACCCTGGTTCTCTTGATGAACTGTGGCTCCACAAAACTGGTTCAGACCCCTTCACAAGGAGGAGAGCAGAGTGTAACGGTCAATACGGCAAAGAGTGCTGATGACTCCTTTACCACCTCAGGCCGAATTGGTGAAATTATGAATTATCTCGCTTCAGATGATTTAAAGGGGCGTGATTCTGGAAGTGACGGCATTGAAATGGCCGCTACCTACATTGAAAATTACTTCAAATCATATGGGGTGAAGCCTTATTTTGAATCGTACCGGGATACACTTACCAATTTTAAAGACCCTTCCTATAACATTGTGGGGATTGTTGAAGGGAACGATCCCGTTCTGAAGAATGAATACATTGTGATAGGGGCACATTACGATCATATTGGCACTATCGCCCCGGAAAATGGGGATTATATCGCCAATGGAGCCAATGACAATGCATCCGGCACCACCTCTGTTATGGAAATGGCCCGATACTTCGGTACCCAAAAGACCAACAAACGAAGTCTGATTTTCGCCCTTTTCAGTGCTGAGGAAAAAGGCTTATTGGGGTCGGAACACCTGGCCAAAAAGTTAAAAGCGCAGGATTTGAACCTCTATACCATGCTCAATTTTGAAATGACGGGCGTGCCGTTGCAAGGGAAGGACTATTTTGTGTACATCACAGGGTATGAGCGCTCCAATTTGGCCGAAGTGAGCAACACCTATGCCAAGGAAGAATTGGTGGGATTTTTGCCTACGGCAAAAGAATACAACCTATACCAACGCTCGGACAATTATCCTTTTCATAAGGAATTCGGAGTGCCGTCACATACCTTTTGCACCTTCGATTTCACCAATTTTGGGCACTACCACAAAGTTGGGGATGAGGTGGACCTGATGGATTTTGGACATATGGCCACCTTGGTGAACAAGGTGTTGCCTGTTATTGAAGGAATAGCCAATAGTCCGGAACAAGAAATAAAATTAAAATAGCAAAGTGTCCCCTTGAGGAGACTTTAGGGGTGTGTGGATTCCCGACTTCTCGGGAATGACAAATTGAACTAATTATGGCAAACATCATCATTACAGGAACAAGCAGGGGCATCGGTTTTGAATTGGTCCAACTTTTTGCCCAAGAAGGACATAACGTGCTGGCTTTATCCCGAAATGCACAACCTATTTTGGATTTGAACCTGCCCAATGTGAGTGCCCTTTCTTTTGATTTGGCCAATCCCAAGGATTTTGAAAAAGTAACCCAGTTTTTGGAGAAGGAACAGTGGCATATTGTGGATGTGCTCATCAACAATGCAGGAAGTCTGCTCAATAAACCATTTTCCGAAACCACTGCTGAGGAGTTTGAAGCCGTTTACAAAGTAAATGTCTTCGGTGTGGCAGAAATGATTAAAGCTGTACTTCCTCAAATGGGCAAAGGGGGGCATGTGGTCACCATCAGTTCCATGGGGGGCGTGCAAGGGAGCGTTAAATTCCCGGGATTATCGGCGTACAGTTCCAGTAAGGGAGCTGTTATCACCTTAACCGAGCTTTTGGCCGAAGAACACAAGGAAACTGGCCCTAGTTTTAATGTGTTGGCCTTGGGTGCCGTACAGACCGAAATGTTGGAAGAAGCCATTCCGGGGTACCAAGCCCCGGTCACTGCATTGGAAATGGCCACTTATATCAAGGATTTCGCCTTGACAGGGCAGAATCTTTACAATGGGAAACTGTTGCAGGTGAGTAATAGTACACCATAAATTTCGACATCGAACGTATAATCTGGACATTAAATGTAATTTTGTTCCAGTGAACACCACCCTCCAAAAATACCTTCCAGAATGTGCGATAGCTCCTTGTTTTGAGCTCATCAAAACCCATGGCGTGCATTTAAAGATTGTAAACCACCGCGTTACCCGGCATGGCGATTACCGGAGAATGCCCAATGGATTGCACCAGATTACGGTAAATGCTTCGCTCAACAAATACCGATTCCTCATTACACTCGTCCACGAAATTGCACATCTGGTGGCCTTTGAACAGTATGGTCGCCGCATAAAACCCCATGGCCTGGAATGGAAGCGTACCTTTCAGCACTTAATGGTTCCCTTTATCAGGCCCGAGGTGTTTCCGTCGCAATTATTGCCCATCATTGCCAAACATTTTAAGAACCCAAAGGCCAGTAGCAGCACCGATGCGCGTTTGTCCATCGCTTTAAAGGCCTTTGATGAGGAGGAACGAAAGAACAGTTATGTATATGAAATTCCAACGGGAAGTGTTTTCCGTTTGTACAATGGCAGATTGTTCAAAAAAGGAAAAAAGAAGGTAAAGCGATACGAATGCGTGGAATTGTCCACGGGCAGATTATATTTGTTCCAGCCCAATGCTGAGGTAGAATTTATTGAATAATTGTCACCTCGAACGCCCGCCTGCCGGACGGGAAAGCAGTTGAGAGGTCAATAAAAGGTCTCGACTGCGCTCGACCTGACATCAATTATAAGGATTGTTTCTGAACGCCCGTCTGCCAGATGGGGAGAAATGAAAAATATAGAAAATGAACAAGAACTATTACGCAGTTTTAATGGCCGGAGGTATCGGTTCCCGATTCTGGCCCGTAAGCACAACAGCCAACCCCAAACAGTTCCACGATATGTTGGGAACAGGGAAGACATTGATTCAAAAGACCTTTGATCGTCTGAATCGATTCATCCCAACAGAGAATATTTTGATTCTTACCAATGAGCGCTACAACGATTTGGTTTTGGAACAGTTACCAAAGGTAAAACAGGACCAGGTTGTTTTGGAACCAGCCATGCGAAATACAGCCCCCTGCATTTTGTATGCCTCATTGAAGATTCAAAAAATGAACCCCAATGCGGTGATGATCGTGGCACCCAGTGATCATTGGATTGAGGATGAGGAAGCCTTTGAAAAGGATGTCATTGCGTGTTTTAACAAATGCGGGAAAGAAGACGTGCTCTGCACGCTTGGTATTCAACCTACCTTTCCCAATACGGGCTTTGGGTATATCGAATTTGAAAAAGGAAGTGACGAAAAGTTGAAAAAAGTGTCCCAGTTTAGGGAAAAACCAGATTATGAAACTGCAAAAGAGTTTTTGGCCCAAGGTAATTTTTTGTGGAATGCAGGAATTTTTATGTGGAGCGTGAAGACGATTGTGGAAGCCTTCAAAAAGTATCAGCCAAGTCAATATGAATTGTTTGAAAAAGGCATTGTCAGCTATAACACAGCTGAAGAGCGAGCCTTTATCCAAGAAAATTACGCCAAGGCGGAAAACATATCCATAGATTATGCTATCTTGGAACAATCCAGATCCATTTACACCTTACCGGCCACTTTTGATTGGAACGACCTGGGAACCTGGGGTGCGCTATATGACAAATTGGATAAGGACGAATCTGAAAATGCGGTGGTCAATAGCCAAGTATTGTTGGAAAACGCCAAAGGCAACATGATTCGTTCCCCAAAGGGGAAAATAGTGGTAGTGGATGGGTTGGAAGACTATATTATTGTGGACAAGGAAGAGGTGTTGTTGATCTACCCCAAATCCAAACAACAGGATATTAAAAAAGTATTGACCCAAGTAAAAGAAAAATTTGGGGATCAGTTTGCGTAATAGATGAGCGAAGAACAAAAAAAGGATATTGAAACAACTCCTCCGAATCAGGATAGTGGGGACGAAGTAAAAAAGGACTTCAAGGGGCTTTTGGGCAGTGTGCGGAAGTTTCTTTCCGATTTATTGGAAATACGTTCCAATACCGATGCCGCGGCCACCAAAGAATCCATCATTGCCGATATTCCTTTTAAGGGCCATACCTCTTGGATTTTGGTCTGCTCCATTTTTATTGCGTCCGTTGGATTGAATGCCAATTCCACTGCCGTTGTTATTGGAGCAATGTTGATTTCCCCTTTGATGGGCCCTATTTTGGGCATGGGGATGTCCTTGGCCATCAACGATATTGACACCCTGCGACGATCGCTCAAAAACTTTGCGGTGATGGTGGTGTTGAGTGTGATCACGGCATTTTTGTTCTTTTATCTTTTTCCGCTCCGGGATGAATCTTCAGAATTGCTGGCCCGTACCAAACCGGATATCCGGGATGTATTGATCGCATTTTTTGGTGGACTCGCCCTAGTGATCGCCCGGGCCAAAAAGGGAACCATTGCCAGTGTTATTTTTGGGGTTGCCATTGCAACCGCATTGATGCCGCCACTCTGTACTGTGGGTTTTGGATTGGCCATAGGCAAACCTTGGTATGCGGCTGGGGCCATGTACTTGTTCACCATTAATACCATTTTTATTGGATTGGCCACTTTTTTGGTCATCAAGTTTTTGCGATTTCCCATGGTTCGTTATGCCAATTCCAAACGGCGGCGATTAATAGCTCGCTTGGCATCCATTACCGGTATTTTGGTGATGATTCCGGCGGGGTTTACGTTTTATCAGGTTTTTCAGGAATCACTCTTCAAAAAACAGGCCCAAGAATTTTTAAAGGAGACCATTGAGGTATATCAATTTGAAGGAGCCGGTAGGTATGTGGACAATTTGACCAAGATCGAATATGTGGACGATGGAACCTCACTTATTGAAGTTGTTTGCATGGGTGATGAACTGATCCCAGAGAATATTGTGAACACTTGGCGGGTCCAAAAAAACCAATATCCACGATTAAAGGATGCCGAACTCCACATCATTCAGGGAGGTAAGGACGATTCTGAAGAAAAGTTCACCTATGTAAGCGAACTCTATGAAAAGAACAAGGCCGAACTTCTTAATAAAGATGAGCAAATACGGCTTTTGGAAGAAGAAGTGGCCAATTTGACCAAGAGTTTTGGGAAACAAATCCCTTTTTCTATGATTAGTGCCGAAGCCAAGGCCAATTATGAGAACTTGGCCAGTTTGGGCTTTTCCTATCGAATACAGACCGACTTTGACAAGCTTGATACCGTTCCGGTCTTTGAGGTAAAGTGGAAAGATGGGGTAGGAAGTAATCAAAAAGAGGCAGATGCCAAAAGAATGCTGAGCTGGCTAAAATTAAGGTTGCAGGATTCTACCCTTGTGGTGAAGGCAGTGGAGTGATTTTTTTAAAAAGTCGGAAGTCGGAAGTCGGAAGTCAAAGGTCAGAAGTCGGAAGGAAGTGGGCAGTCAAAAAAGTTCAAGTGTCAAGTGTCAAGCTCAAGACCATAAAACCATAAACTCCAAATCCCGATAACCTGAAACAGTAGGCAGTGGCGGTGTACAGGCAGTAAGCCAATAACAAAATCGAACAAGCAGACAAATCAATTCCGTTCCTCAATGTACATCTGACGCACCTTTTTAAAGAGTTCTGAGGAATACACAAAATCGGTTACGGCTTGATTGTCCGTCTTAAAGATTTCCTTGTTGGTGCCTTCCCATTCTTTGTGCCCATTTTTTAGAAAAATGATTTTTTCCCCAATTTCCATCACGGAATTCATGTCGTGGGTGTTGATTACGGTGGTTATATCATATTCCTGGGTTATCTCTTGAATCAAATTATCAATGAGAATGGCTGTTTTGGGATCAAGGCCTGAGTTGGGTTCATCGCAGAAGAGGTATTTTGGATTCATCACAATGGCACGGGCAATGGCGACCCTTTTTTGCATCCCTCCGGAAATTTCTGCGGGATATTTTTTATGGGCATCGATAAGGTTGACGCGCTTCAGTACAAAATCGACCCGGTCTTGCATTTCGGCTTTGGATTGTTTGGTGAACATATCCAAGGGAAACATGACATTGCCTTCCACCGTCATGGAATCAAAAAGGGCACTTCCCTGAAACACCATACCCATTTCTTGTCGAAGGTTGCGGCGTTCCTTTGAGGAAAGTTCGGAATAATACTGTCCATTATAACAAATTTGGCCTTCCTCGGGCTCAAAAAGCCCCAACAAACATTTTAGGAAAACGGTCTTTCCCGAACCACTCTGTCCTATGATCAAATTGGTCTTTCCCTTTTCAAATGTGGCTGATATGCCCTTGAGCACATGCGTGTCCCCAAATGATTTGTGTATGTTTTCCACTTTGATCATTAGCCGAGCAGTAATTGGGTTAATAGGTAGTTCAAGATAATAATGACCACGCTGGTCCATACAAAAGCTGTGGTACTGGCCTTGCCCACTTCAAGGGCGCCCCCTTTCATGTAAAAACCATGGTAGGAAGGCAATGTAGCAATGACAAAAGCAAAAACAACCGTTTTGATGAAGGCATAGGTCACATGGAACGAATCAAAATCCAGTTGAAGTCCTTCAATGAATTCGCCACTGGGAGCATACCCGCCAAAAACAGCGGCGATCCAACCGCCCAGAATCCCCACGAACATGGAAATGGCCACGGCAAAAGGATACATGAACATGGCTACGATCTTGGGAAAAACGAGATAGTTCAATGAATTGACACCCATTACCTCCAAAGCATCAATCTGTTCCGTTACGCGCATGGTCCCAATACTGGAGGTTATATAAGAACCTACCTTACCTGCCATGATGATGGATGTGAATGTAGGGGCAAATTCCAGAATAACAGATTGTCTTGTTGCGAAACCAATAAGGCTCTTGGGCAACAAAGGGCTGTTCAGGTTCAATGCGGTTTGGATGGTAACAACCCCTCCGATAAAAAACGAGATGAATATGATAATGCCCATGGACCCATATATCAATTCATCAATCTCTTTAAAGATAAGGGATTTCATGATGGGCCATTTGGTTGGCTTTTTAAATACTTCCCATATCATGATGAAGTACTTTCCAATCGCTTCAAGATATTTCATGCGCTTAAATTGGACTTGCGGGCATAAAAATAAGAATATTGTTAAGCTTTTAACCTTGAATTAAAATATTAAACAGGAATATTGAATAGCTTTGCTATCGTTTTTGTTAAATCCAACCCATGAAAAAAAACAATCTTGTTTTAGTATTGCTTACTTTTTGCATCATTGGTTTGACCTATGGCCAACGCAGAAAAAATAATGCTGAGGAAAAAGCCCCTGTAGAAATAGCCCAATCGCCAAAATTGGTAGTGGGCATTGTGGTAGACCAAATGCGATATGATTACCTTACCCGTTTCTGGAACCATTATGGCGAGGGCGGATTTAAACGCTTGGTGAATGATGGCTTCAATTGCAAGAACCACCACTTTAACTATGCGCCCACCAGTACAGGGCCTGGGCATGCTTCAGTCTACACGGGAACTACGCCAGCCACCCATGGTGTCATCGGGAATAATTGGTACGATAAGGAAACCGGGGAAGAAGTGTACTGTGCAGGTGATGGTAGCTATCAATCGGTGGGTACTACGTCCGATGCTGGCCAAATGTCGCCCCACAGAATGCTGACGACCACTATTACCGATCAATTGCGTTTGCATACCCAGCAACGAGGAAAAGTCATTGCGGTAGCTCTAAAGGATAGAGGTGCTGTATTGCCCGGAGGCCATACGGCCAATGCGGCCTATTGGTTTGAGGGAGGGGATACCGGAAACTGGATTACAAGTTCATATTATATGAATGCGTTGCCCCAATGGGTGAGTGATTTTAATACTTCGGACGCTGTTGAGGCGTATAAGAAACCATGGAATACGTTAAAACCCATAAACACCTATGTGGAGAGTGGACTGGATAACAATTCCTATGAAGAGAAGATAGATGGGGAGACCGATACTTCCTTTCCGCACGACCTTCCTACATTATGGGAAGACAATGGTCAGTTTGGTTTATTACGGATTACACCTTTTGGCAATAGTATTACTGCAGATTTTGCACTAGCTGCTTTAGAGGAAGAGGATTTAGGAGCAGATACCATTACCGATTTCTTGGCCATTAGTTTTTCCAGCACGGATTATGTGGGACATTTTTTTGGCGTGAATTCCAAAGAGGTGCAAGACACGTATATACGGTTGGATCAGGATTTAGCTCGAATTTTTGCTGCTTTGGATGAAAAAGTCGGAGCAGGAGAGTACACCGTGTTTTTGACCGCAGATCATGCGGCGATCAATGTTCCGGCCTATTTGGCCGATCAAAAAATACCGGCAGGCTATTTGGACATGGCAGGAATGCGGGAAGAGTTCAACGAGTTTTTGCAGTATAAATATGGAACTACGGATGTGGTGAAGAACATTTCCAACTTCCAAATATTCTTGGACCATAAAATCTTGTCCAACTTGGACATTGACCTAGATGATGCTGAAGAGGAAATTGCCAAGGAGTTATTGAAATACGAAGCCGTTAACCAAGTGTATACCGGTCACCAAATGTGGTCGAACGAGTATACAGAAGGGATTCCCTACATTTTGCAGAACGGTTATAACCAAAAACGTTCTGGGGATATTTTATTTGTACCGAGACCTGGGTTTATTTCCTACGGAAAAACAGGTTCCACCCATGGTTCACCCATGATCTATGACACCCATGTGCCCTTACTGCTGTATGGCAAGGGGATTGGGCAGGGAAGCACGGTCAATAGGACTGAGATACCGGATATTGCACCGACCATTGCAGCTTTGTTGGGCATTGCCTTTCCGAATGGGACCACTGGGAAACCTATTGGGGAGGTCTTGGAGTGAAGTATTATTTTTTATAATAGGATTTTATAAATTCCACTTTCCGGATTTAATTGATAATCCGAACCCTGGATAAGGATTTGATTATAGCGGGTGAAGTCGCAACAATTATCTTTTGCCCTTTCAGCCTCCACTTTGAGAGAAAAAATAAGGCTGTCCGAAACAAATATATTATAATCAATTGTTTCGGTTTTCCATCCAAAGGAATTTAGCTTAAGTTGATTATTGCTAAAGGCGTGTTCTATTAATTTGTTATCGGTTTTGTCCAATACTCTTATTTGTTCAGGCACAAAAGTGTCATTGTCAAACAAATTCTTCCCGGTACTGGCATCGATAAATTCAAAAACCAAGGGTTGGGGTGGAGTAAAGCATTCATTACAATCTTTCTTGCAACTTATAATGGCAAATAGTAGTACTAGCATTACCTTTTTTATCATATTCTTGACATTTAGGGATGGTTATTGTTTATGCCTCTCGCTTCATAATTCAATGAAAATATGATGACCTTTGTTTTAAGGTAAAATATCGTATATCATTCGTTTATTATATTTAAAGTTATAGTTGTCTGGATTCCACGGTTGTATCCATACCCCACCACCAGTTCATGTAGTAAATGTTTATGTAGGGGTTTGTTTATAAGATATTGCCGAGGATTGATTTAAAAAAGCAATAATTGACAGATTCCCTTTTTCAATTGATGAATTAAAGTGGCGAGTTATTGTAAACTATTTTGGTCTAAGGTTGATTTCTACCTTTTATCAAGAAACAACTGCATAAAAACCAAGTCCAGCCAACGGTCAAACTTGTAGCCAACTTCCTTAAAAGTGCCTATTTCTTGAAAGCCAAATTTCTTATGGAACCCATAGCTGCCTTTGTTTGATGCATCGACCCCGGCAATCATGGTATGGAAGCCTTGCTCAATGGCCAGTTTAATCAATTCTGTCATGATTAATTTCCCGATTCCCATTCCCCTGAAGTTGTGATGGGTGTAAATGGAATGTTCCACACTAAATCGATACGCATCCCAAGGTCTAAAAATGCCATAGGTACCAAAACCAACAACTTCGTTGTCTTTTTCTGCCACAATTACCGGCATACGGTCTTGCAATTTTTTTTCAAACCATGCGAGTTGCTGCGCATAGGTGCGTTCTTGATAATCATATACCACGGTTGAGTGCAGGATTTCATGATTTATGATTTCCAGAATGGCTTTTACATCCTTGACTTCTGCTTTTCGGATTGTTAGGTTCATACAGTAAAATTGAAAGTTACTCTAGTTTAGACCAAATGCCCTTCCATCGATATCGTCTAATAAATTTCCCCTCCTCTTTGGAAACATATCGGGGTCGACCTTGGAAGAATGCCTTTAGGTAGCCAACTGTCATTTGAAAGAACAAACCTATACTTTTGGCCTGCCAAGCCATTTTCAAGGCAGCGATTTTGGCAAGAGGAATACCGTAGCGCATTTTGTAGAGCGCCTCGCCTTTGGCCAGATGGTTTTTGGAACTGTACCCATGCCCGGTGGGACGAAGATGCTTTACGTGCAGTTCGGGTATGGTCTGGGTGTCAAAATCGTGGTATTGGGCCAATAGCACATCCACAGTGTCCCAACCAACTCCGGGGCGTAACCCATCAATCTTGTCGAAACAGGCCTTGTGGTAGAGTTTTATTGGACCTCGGATATGGGATTTATCGGCAATGTTCTCATACACCCAATCAGAACCTTTTTTTATGTACAGCAATCCAGAACACATGCCCAGTTTCCAATTGGCTTGAAAACGGTTCAAAACTTCTTCAAAATAGTTGGGAGGCAAGATAATGTCTGCATCAAACTTGCCGATTAAATGATACTCCGAAGCATGTTGAAGCCCAAAATTGAACGTATCCACCACTTTTTTCCCAGGGATATGCGCATCGGTGGATTTTCGTTGAATCACTTTTATCCAATCGTGTGCTTGGGCATATTTTGAGGCTATCCCAAAGGTTGTATCGGTGGAATTGTCATCTACAACCATGACTTCATTTGGTCGGTGGGTTTGCGCCACAAAGGAATCCAAACAATCCTTGAGGAAAGCAGCTTCGTTGTGTGCGGGAATGATGATGCTGATTTGCATTCGCTAAAATTCCAAAAAACAATTCATAATTCCCAATGTAGTTTTGCGGTTTCTGTCATTCTGGATGAACAAAGTGATTGAAGAATCTCTTTGTCTTCCATCCTATATAGCGTAAAGCAGAGATTTTTCGCTACCGCTCAAAATGACAAACTGTAACCATTCAGTTATTGATAATTGTTTATTGTAAAATGATGCGAATCATCGTTCCGCGTAAACTATATAGTAACGGTTGGTAAAAAGACGGAGTAGGGGTCGCAGTCCAATTTTTTTGGTGGGGTTGGTCCATTTGGCGGAGTCCTTTATGGTCCATCCAGCCTTTTCCAACAGCCAATCAAACTGCCAGTCTTCAAATTCGTGATAATGTCGGTCCCAAGGGTCGGTCTTGCTTTTATAGGCCGATGAAAACCACAACCGCATAGGAATACTGGCCACCAGTTTTTTGGCCTTCACTTCCTTGAGCACGTTAAAAGGTGCAACCAAATGTTCAAAAATCTCAAAAGCCGTGACCACCTCGGCATTGGATTGGGTAACCACATCAAAATCCACGTCCAAATCCTCGCCTTTGGTGTTTTCCACTTCGTAGCCTTGGGCTTTCATAATTTCGGAAAAAGGATTTTCAACCCCTAGATCCAAAATGGGTTCTGAAGTTTTGATGTGTTTCTGAAGGAACGCCAGCGTATGTTGGTAGCGTTTGTTGGGAAAATTGTTCTCGTACATGTGCTAAAATTCCAAAAAACAATCCACAAATACCAAATAAGTTTTCATGTTATTGAGTTATGCCGTTATCTAGCTACTGGAATTTGAGGTATGGCCCTTATTGCTTAAACTTGCCCTCTGAACTTGACTCTTGAACTTGGAACTTAATATCTGTACACCATGGCGTTGATGTTCATTCCGGCACCTACACTGGCAAACATAACAACATCTCCCTTTTTTAACTGATGCTGGGGCATTTCTCCTTTTAAAACCAAATCGAACAACGTAGGAACCGTGGCCACGGAACTGTTGCCCAATTTATGGATGCTCATCGGCATGATATTTTCGGGAACCTCTTTTTGATACAATCGATAAAACCGTTTTACAATGGCCTCATCCATTTTTTCATTCGCTTGGTGGATGAATATTTTTTTAACGGCATCGATGCCCACACCACTTTTGTCCAAACATTCTTTCATGGCCTGGGGTACATGGGTACAGGCAAATTCGTAGATTTTTCTTCCATTCATTTTGATATACCGGGTGTCGGCACAAGCATCTTCATGGTTGGATTTGTCAAAATAGAGATAATAAGCCTCCTCATTGGCATACGTGGCAGAGGCGTGACCCAATATTTTTCCTGATTTAGGGTTGGCTTCCAGAATTGTGGCTCCAGCACCATCGGAAAAAATCATGCTGTCCCGATCATGTTTGTCAACAACCCTTGAGAGGGTTTCTCCACCAATGACCAAGCATTTTTTGGCCATTCCACTTTTAATGAAAGCCGCTGCTTGGATGACACTTTCTATCCAACCAGGACAACCAAATATCATATCATAGGCCACACATTTGGGATTTTTAATACGCAGTAGATGTTTTACACGTGTGGCCAAACTCGGTAATGTATCCCCTTGGATTTTACCCGCGGTCATGTCCCCAAAATTGTGGGCAAAGATGATATAGTCCAAGTCTTCGGGGTCGATTTTGGCACTCTCAATGGCCTTTTGCGCTGCCAAATACCCCAAATCGGACGTCTTGAGGTTGGATGGAGCATATCGCCGTTCTGCAATCCCAGTGATGGATTTGAACTTTTCTATAATGACCGCATTATCTTGTTGGAAGCTGGAACCGTCATTTTCCAAAAAAGTGTGACCCAAAAAGTCTTCATTCTTTGTAACGATGGATGGAATATAACTTCCAGTGCCTGTGATGCCAATATCCATGGTAGAAGTTTTATCCGAAAAGATAGTGAACAATTCTTTGGCTATTATGCGCGCATAATACTCCTTACAATGTTCAAAGCTTATTTTAGTGGGTTGTTGTATAAAAAAAGCCCTGATTTTATTTTCAAATCAAGGCTTTTTCCCAATAATTTCATGGTTTGGCTATGCTTCGGCATATGCTTCAATGGGGGCGCAGGTACATATCAAATTACGATCCCCAAAAGCTTCATCCGTTCTTCGAATAGCGGGCCAAAACTTGTTTTCGGTGACATATGGCAACGGAAAAGCGGCTTTTTGTCTACTGTAGGGATAGTCCCAGACATCACTTGTCACCATCTCCAACGTATGGGGTGCATTTTTAAGCACGTTGTTGGGGTCATCTGCACTGGCTTCATCAATTTCCTTGCGGATGGACAACAGTGCATCACAAAATTTGTCCAACTCGGCAAGACTCTCACTTTCTGTTGGCTCGATCATCAGGGTCCCTGCCACGGGAAAGGATACCGTTGGCGCATGGAAACCGTAGTCTATAAGTCGTTTGGCAATATCCGTCACCTCAATGCCATTGGCCTTGAACGGTCTGCAATCAATGATCATTTCATGGGCAGCCCTTCCCCTTTCTCCCGCATACAACACATCAAACTTCCCTTTTAATCGGTCTTTGATGTAGTTGGCATTGAGAATGGCAGCTTTGGTGGCATTGGTGAGCCCCTCATATCCCAACATTTTGATGTATCCATAGGAAATCAAACACACTAGGGCACTGCCCCAAGGTGCTGCAGAAATGGCATCGATGGCTCGGTCTCCACCGGTCTCTACCACTGGGTTTGTGGGCAAAAAGGGTTTTAACTGCTCAGCTACACAGATAGGGCCTACGCCCGGGCCTCCTCCGCCATGTGGAATGGAAAAAGTCTTGTGCAGGTTGAGGTGGCATACATCAGCACCAATGGTCGCCGGATTGGTAAGGCCAACTTGGGCGTTCATGTTGGCACCATCCATATACACCTGACCCCCATTGTCATGGATCAATTGTGTGATTTGTTTTATGGATGACTCAAATACACCGTGGGTCGATGGATAGGTGACCATTAAAGCGGCAAGATTTTCGGAATGTTGCTTTGCTTTTTCCTCTAAATCGTCAATATCGATGTTGCCTCGCTCGTCGGTTTTGGTCACTACCACTTTCATTCCGGCCATAACAGCCGAAGCAGGGTTGGTTCCGTGGGCCGATGCTGGAATAAGACAGATATTTCGGTGTCCCTCGCCTCTGGATTCATGATACGCACGAATGACCATGAGCCCGGCATATTCGCCTTGCGCGCCAGAGTTTGGCTGCAAAGAAGTAGCTGCAAATCCCGTAATGACGTTCAATTGTTGTTCTAAGGTTTTCAACATTTCTTGATAACCTTCAGCCTGGTTCAAAGGCACAAAGGGATGTATATTTCCCCAGTGGGCCCAGCTCAACGGAAGCATTTCGGAAGCAGCATTCAATTTCATGGTGCAACTTCCCAAGGAAATCATGGAATGGTTCAAAGCCAAATCCTTACGTTCCAATTTTTTGATGTAGCGCATCAACTCGGTTTCCGAGTGATAGCTGTTGAACACTTCGTGTTCCAAAAATGGGGTTTTCCGTTGTAGTGCAGTTGGAATAACTTCTCCAACTTCTACATTCTTTGCACTGTGATTCTTAACATCATCTGATTCCACAAAGCAAGAAATCAATGTTTTCAAATCTTCGTTTGAAACGGCCTCATTCAATGAAATGGAAACGGTATTGGCATCAACATAATTTAGGTTGATGTTTTTGCTTTCGGCAACTTCTCTTAACCGTTTTGAATTCTTAACGGCTACTTTAATGGTATCAAAATAAGCAGCATTTAATGGTTCAAATCCTATGCTTTCAAGGCTTTTTGCCAATTGCTTGGTCTGGTTGTGCACTTTATCAGCAATATATTTCAATCCTTTGGGACCATGGTAAACGGCATACATCCCGGCCATGACGGCCAAAAGCACCTGTGCAGTACAAATATTGGAGGTTGCCTTGTCCCTTTTAATATGCTGTTCCCGAGTTTGGAGTGCCATACGCAAGGCTGGATTGCCATCGGTATCCTTGGTCACCCCAATGATTCTACCGGGAATACTTCTTTTGTAATCTTCCTTGGTGGCAAAAAAGGCGGCGTGTGGCCCTCCGTAACCCAATGGAATTCCAAAACGTTGGGTGGTGCCCACCACAACATCCACTCCCCATTCCCCCGGAGGGGTAAGCAGTACCAAACTCAAAATATCGGCAGCAACGGCCACTTTGATTTCATTCGCTTTGGCTTTTTGTGCAAACCCAGCATAGTCGTAAACCTGTCCGAATTTTCCAGGATATTGCAGTAGGGCTCCATAAAAATCTTCTGAAAAATCAAAAGTTTCATGGTTGCCGATAACCAGTTCTATCCCCAATGGAACGGCTCGGGTTTTAAGAAGGCTCAATGTCTGTGGAAGGATTTCCTCAGAAACAAAAAACTTTAAGGTATTGTCCTTTTTTTGTTGACGTGAACGAAGCTCGAACAGCATGGTCATGGCTTCGGCTGCTGCGGTACTTTCATCCAAAAGGGAGGCATTGGCAATTTCCATTCCGGTGAGGTCGCTTACCATGGTCTGGAAATTCAGCAAAGCCTCCAAACGTCCTTGGGCAATTTCAGCTTGATAGGGCGTGTAGGCAGTGTACCACCCTGGATTTTCCAAAATATTCCGTTTGATTACGGATGGGGTCAGGGATTCATGATACCCCAAGCCAATATAGGTTTTGAAAACCTTGTTCTTTAATGACAATTCTTGGATATGGTTCAAGAACTCATGTTCACTTATCCCTTCGGGAAGGGCCAAGGCTTTTTTCAATGTAATATCATCTGGAATGGTCTCATAAATGAGTTGTTCCATATTTTCCACCCCAATGGTTTCAAACATTTTGGGTAGGTCTTTCTCTGCAATGCCAATATGTCTGGCGGCAAACACTTCTGTATTCATCTCAATCCAATAAAGTGCACAAAATTAGGGATTAATTCAATGAAAATGGGCAATTTTGAGGGACTCTAAACCAAAGTTGTTAACCACAAATTAACCTTTGGGCCTACAACAAAGATTCTGTTCAATGCGCATTGTGAAATCCATCTTTGATTTTTATTTGGATGCCAGTATCCATGTGGCATTGGCGGTCATATGCCTAACCGGGGTCACTTTTTATCTATTAAACACTTCTTTTGATATTTCACTTCTGGGATTCATCTTTTTTGGGGTGATCGTATGCTACAACTTTGTTAAGTATGGCGTGGAGGCCTATAAATATTTGATTGTTTCCAGTGCCTATCACAAAACCATACAAATCTTTAGTTTTTTGGCCTTTGTGTTTGCGTTTTACTTTTTAATGCAGTTGGATCGTAAAATATGGGCGGCCATAGGAGTTATGACCTTACTTTCCGCCCTTTATGCGGTTCCTTTACTGCCCAGAGCAAAGAATCTCAGGAATTTGGGTGGGTTCAAGATTTATATTGTGGCCTTGGTATGGGTGGGGTTCACGGTTCTTTTGCCGGCTATGGACGCTGATATTCCGCTGCACTGGGATATATGGCTATTGTTCTTGCAACGCTTCATTTTTGTAGTGGTGCTCATACTGCCCTTTGAAATCAGGGATTTGCAATGGGATGATACGAGTTTGAGGACATTGCCCCAGATGTACGGGGTTAAAAAAACCCAAAGAATCGGAATTGTATTAACGGTGATTTTCTTTTTCTTGACCTTTTTACGGGATGCCATTTATCAATATGAGATACTGTTGCGACTCATTCTTTGCGGAATCATGATTTTTGTGCTTTTGTCCAGCAAAAAAATGCAACCCCGATATTTTGTCTCATTTTGGGTGGAAGGAATACCTATTTTATGGTTGGGAATGTTCTGGGCAGTGGAAAATTATTTTTAGAGCCGTTTTTCCAAATCACGCTTCATGCATTCCTTGTCATCATCAGAAAGGGATGTTAGTCCGGCCTTGTCACAAAGTGAAGTCAACTTGGAATTCTTTTTGGAATATTTTGCACAGGTCTTACAATAAAGTACGTGTAGGCGCAGCTTTAGGACTTCCCAAAAACTTGCTTCGTCATATTGTGATTTGGTGCAGATATGTGATGCCTCCTCGCATGATATCTTCATAGCTAAAACCAATTTTCATTTAAACAACCCATAAGAGCCGTCCTTGCCCGGTGGATCATTACCCACAAATTGGACGGATTAATCCCCAGTTCATTACAAACATCTTCAGTGCTCATTCCTTGAATGGTCTTCATTTTAAAGACTTGTGCCTGTTTTTTGGGCAACTTTTCAATGCATTCCTGTAGCGCCAGTCCCAACTCTTCATTTTCCAGCACGTTGTCACCATCCCTACTAAAAGGATCGGCCACTTGCTCCTCAAGCCAATCCCCATCCGTATCTGAATCGGTATTGTAACTGATGCGGACTTCGGCCTTTCCTTTTTTGGAGTTGATCTTGCGATAATGGTCGATCACTTTTCGTTTTAGGATAGCGATCAGCCAGGTGCGCTCTGCGGCATCACCCTTGAAATTTTTGGCCGAATTGAGTCCGGCAAAAAAGGTCTCCTGTACCAAATCCTTGGCAATTTCCGAATCGCTCACGCGGGCCACCGCATAATTGAACAGGTAATCTGCGTACAGGTCTATCCAATTCTCAGGATGTAGTTTGTGTTCGGCCATTGGTTAAAAACAGGTAGCAAAAATAATGGAATTTGGTCAATCATATATGATGTTATCCCATGCAAATAACCTTAAATGGGTGTTTTGTTCAATTTTATGATTTTATATGGAAGAAATTGACCAAGTCTTTGGTAATCAACTTGCTTTTTCCACCAATCCAGCCCTTTCCAACAATGCATCAATTTTGGGTTCTGCTCCCCTAAATCGTTTATAAAGTTCCATTGGATTTTCGGTTCCGCCTTTGGAAAGAATATGTTCTTTGAACTTATCTGCAATTTCCCTATTAAAAATCCCCTCTTCCTTGAAATAGGCAAAGGCGTCGGCATCCAGAACCTCGGCCCACTTATAGCTGTAGTAGCCTGAAGAATACCCGCCTTGGAAAATATGGGCAAATGAGGTGCTCATACAGGTTTCGGGAACCTTGGGAAACAGGTCTGTGTTTTCAAAAGCTTCAGTTTCGTAAGCCTTCACATCTTTAATGTTGGTGGGGTCGGTGCCATGCCAAGCCATGTCCAAAAATCCAAAACTCAATTGTCGCACGGTTGCCATTCCCTCCTGAAAAGTGGATGAATCCTTGATTTTTTCAACCAGCTCCATGGGAATCAACTCACCCGTTTCATAATGGTGGGCAAACAGTTCCAAAGCTTCCTTTTCATAACACCAATTTTCCATGATCTGGCTGGGCAGTTCCACAAAATCCCAATACACCGAAGTCCCCGACAACGAAGGATATACCGTATTGGCCAACATGCCGTGAAGTGCGTGCCCAAATTCGTGGAACAAGGTGGTGACTTCATTAAAAGTTAACAATGAGGGTTTTGTGCTCGTGGGTTTGGTGAAATTGCAGACATTGGAGATGTGTGGTCTACTGTTTTCGCCATTTAAAGTGAATTGGGGCTTGTACAAAGTCATCCATGCACCCCCTCGTTTGCCGGCTCGGGGATGGAAATCGGCATAAAAGAGCGAAATAAAATTGTTGGCATCGTCATACACCTCAAAGGTTTTCACATCACCATGGTACTTATCAACGGTTGAGACCTCCTTAAAAGTGAGTCCGAACAACATTTCAGCAACTTTAAAAACTCCATTGATGACATTTTCCAGTTTAAAATAGGGTTTCAGCTTTTCATCATCCAGATTGAACAGTTTCTGCTTTAATTTTTCGGAATAGTAGGCGCTGTCCCATTTTTCCAATCTGTCAATGTTGTCCAGTTCCTTGGCAAAGGTTTCCAGCTCGTTGAATTCCCTTTCAGCGGCAGGTTTGGCTTTTTCCAAGAGTTCATTCAGGAAATCCATCACTTTTTCAGGCGTTTCTGCCATACGTTCCTCCAGTACAAAATGGGAATGGGTTGGGTAGCCCAGCAAATTGGCCCGTTCATGTCGTAGGGCAACAATTTTGAGGACATTTTCCTGATTGTCCAATTCGTCATTATGGAATCCTTTGCTGCCAAAGGCGATGGAAAGCTCTTTTCGCAATGCCCTGTTCTTGGCATATTTCATAAAGGGAATGTAGCTGGGGTAATCCAAGGTGATCAACCAACCTTTTTTGTCCTTGGATTGGGCCAGCTGTTCAGCAGCTTCTTTTTCTCCCTCTGGAAGGCCTTCTACATCCTTTTCATCGGTCAACAAAAGCTCATACTTGTTGGTCTCGGCCAGCACATTTTCGCCAAATGTCAATTTTAACTTGGCCAGCTCAGCATCAATTTTACGAAGTCGCTTTTTATCTTCCTCATTGAGATTTGCGCCATTTCGACTGAACTTTTTGTACCGTTTTTCCAATAAGGTTTGTTGTTCCTGGGTGAGGTCCAAGCCATCTCGTTGTTCATAAACAGATTTCACTCTTTGGAAGAGCCCTTCGTTTAGAATGATGTCATTGCCAAATTCAGACAATAGGGGAGAGACTTCTTGGGCAATTTTTTGGATTTCTTCATTGGTCTCGGCAGAATTCAGGTTGAAAAAGATGCTGGAAATCCTGTCCAACTGCTGTCCAGAAAAATCCAATGCTTCCAAAGTATTTTCAAAGGTGGGGGGCTCCGGGTTATCAACAATGGCATCAATTTCCGCTCTGGCATTTTCAATGGCCTGAAGAAAAGCGGGTTTAAAATGTTCGTTTTTTATTTTCGAAAATGGAGCTTGGTCAAAAGACTCCAACAATGGATTGTTCATAGTTGATTCTTGGATTTTTTGATTTTTAATCTTGTAACAATAAAATCAGCCACTAAATATGCAAAGGAGACCATGCTGGAAAATACGGCAACGGTGATGAAGGCAAATCCTCGGGACGTATCTTGGGTAACTCTGTTCATGGCTTTTAGGGCCTCGTCGGAATATTCGTTTAAATCCACAAAGCCATTGCCATTCAAATCAAAGCTTTCGGCGTAGGATCTAATATAATGCCATCGAATTTCAACCGCTATAAGGAGAACAGCATAAAGCGTGAAAACCAATAATCCACTTCGCCAAATGCATTTGAGATAGGGGTTATGTATTTTCTTCCACGTTAGAAGAATAATAAGGATGGCGCATATACCCAATAAAATTCCAATTTGGTTGTAGCTCATAAGGTTTTTTGGGATTACTCTTTTTTCTTGACCTCTTCTGCTCCCTTGATAACTTTTGCTTTAAGTCCTTCTTTGTAGGCTTCAATTCTACTCAAAACTTCGCTATCCGAACTTCCGATGATCTGCGCAGCAAGAATTCCGGCATTTTTTGCCCCATTTAAGGCAACGGTGGCCACGGGGACCCCGCCGGGCATCTGGAGAATGGAGAGCACCGAATCCCAACCGTCAATGGAATTGCTACTTTTTACAGGAACGCCGATCACGGGCAAAGGCGATAATGAGGCCACCATTCCGGGAAGATGTGCAGCCCCACCCGCTCCGGCAATAATAACGGAATAGCCATTTTTATGGGCGTTTTTCCCAAAATCGAATAGTTTTTCTGGGGTGCGGTGTGCGGAAACAATATCCACATCCACTTCGATCCCGAACTCTTTTAATATATCAATGGCGTCTTGCATAACGGGAAGGTCGCTGGTGCTTCCCATGATCACGGCTACTTTTTTCATATCAATTTTTGATTAGGTTGACAATCAGTTTTATCATAATATCTTTATCGTCCGGATTGCTCTGCGCTATCAGCAAAGATAGAGCAACAAGGGTGTTTTCACTGATTTTGGCATCACCTGAATTGTCTAAAAGAAAGTCGTTTTGCTGTAAATACCAAACAAAAAGTAAGGCTCCAATCCTTTTGTTTCCATCTGAGAAAGGATAGTCCTTAATGACAAAATACAACAAATGAGCTGCTTTTTCCTCGATAGAAGGGTACAATTGTTGGCCGTCAAAAGTTTGCTCTATATTGCCTATGATGCCTTTGAGCGAGCCATCTTTTTCACTTCCAAATAAATGAGAAGCTTCTTTTAGTAAAAAAAGCTTGGCCTTGAGGTTTTGGATAAGATCTTTTGCTTCATTATAATTGATGTGGTATTGAATTTTTGACGAAAGGTTGTCGCTATCCAATCTGTTTTCATCAAATTTATTGAGTAAGATAAATGATTGTGTGTATTTTGTTAAGATTTCAATAAACCCTCTTGCCTCTTTCAAGTGAAGGTTTTTTCCTAATTTGAATGATTCTGAAAGCAAACTTACGGTGTTGCCCAGTTGCTCCAAATTGCTGTTATAAGTTTGTTTTAACCTTTTTTCGTTTAGGGTATATCCTTGTATGAGGTGCTCTTTGATCAGGTTGTTGGCCCATATTCTGAACTGGGTCGCTCTATTCGATTTTACCCGATAACCCACTGAAATGATCACATCAAGGCTATAAAGATCGATTTTTCGCTCAACAATTCTCCCACTTTCGTTTTGATGAACTGTTGCTTTTTTTGCAACAGTTGGATCCAAAACCAATTCCTTTTCCTTAAATATGTTCTTTATGTGTCTGGAAATGACAGATTTGTCTCTTTCGAACAAATCTGAAATTTGATTGAGGGACAGCCAAACAGTATCATCACCAAGACTTACTTCAATCTCTGATTTTCCATCTTCGGTCCTGTATATTTTAATATTAAAAGACATATTAGATATTTGTGACGACCTTAATGGTCTCCTTCACTTTTTGGGCCACCTCCCGGGCTCGTGCCATATCTTCATCCACAATGGTCACATGGCCCATTTTCCGAAACGGCCGGGTCTGTTTTTTTCCATAAATATGCGGAGTAACACCCTTCATCTCCAATATGGATTCTATATTCTGGTATACCACATCTCCCGTATGCCCTTCCTCGCCAACCAAGTTTACCATAATCCCGGCTACTTTGCTATCGGTTTTTCCCAAAGGTAGGCCTAAAATGGCACGGATATGTTGCTCAAATTGGTTGGTATAACTGGCTTCAATGCTGTAATGACCACTATTATGGGGTCTGGGGGCGACTTCATTGACCAGGATTTCATTGTTTTTGGTCTGAAACAGTTCAACGGCCAAAAGACCAACGTGTTTCATGTGTTCCGAAACCTTCAGGGCCACCGCCTTGGCTTTTTGTGCAACGGCATCGTCAATACGGGCGGGGCAGATAACGTATTCCACTTGGTTGGCCTCTGGATGAAACTCCATTTCCACCACGGGATAGGTCTTCACTTCGCCCTGGGAGCTTCTGGCCACGATGACAGCCAATTCGTTTTTAAAATCAATCATTTTTTCGGCTATGCACTCCACATTGGGAAGATCCGTAAGGTCATCAATTTTCCGAACCACTTTTACGCCTTGTCCGTCATACCCAAATTGGGCACTTTTCCAAATAAAGGGAAGCTGGAGCCCCCCGTTGGAAATACTGTCCTCAATTTCTGAGGTATAGGCAAATCGTGTAAACGGTGCCGTGGGAATTCCATGGTCGGTATAAAACAATTTTTGGGTGGCCTTATTCTGAATGGTCCTTAGGGTTTTTGTTGGCGGATAGACCGTTATGCCCTCATGCTCCAGTTTTTCCAAGGCATCCACGTTCACGTTTTCAATCTCTATAGTGAGGACATCCACATCCTTGCCAAAATTGTAAACGGCATCAAAATCCATGAGACTGCCTTCCGCAAATTCGTTGCAGGCTATTTTGCAGGGGGCTTCGGGGGAGACATCCATCACCTTGGTGTAAATGTCCCACTTGCGGGTTTCGTAGAGCATCATTTTGCCCAGTTGTCCACCTCCTAAAATTCCTAGTTTAAAGTCTGAAGAGAAAAATTGCATTGATCAGCGAATTGGAATGACAGCAAAAATACGTGAATTCCTTGAAGGGATAAAAGACTAAGGGCGATACCGCCCCCAAAAAATACTATCTTTGCCAACCTGACTAAAATAATGTTGCCTTGATCAAGCTTCACGACAAGATTTTTAAACCCTATCTGAAGGAAGAGCAAATTCTTCAGGCCATAGAAAAAATGGCCACTGAAATTGCGAAGGATTACAAAGATGAGACCCCGCTGTTTGTGGGGGTACTCAATGGGGCTTTTATGTTTGTCTCGGATTTTTTGAAGGCATACCCATATCCCTGCGAGGTTTCGTTTGTTCGATTGAGCTCGTACCAAGGTCTTACCTCCACAGGGATTGTGGAAACTTTACTGGATGTTCCGGAGGAGATAGAGGGCAAAAGTGTCATTATTTTAGAGGATGTGGTCGATACGGGAAGGACACTGAAACAATTGGTGCACCTGTTTTCCCAGACCAATGTTAAAGAATTTAAGATCGCCACGCTTTTTTATAAATCGGACATGTACAATGGAGAGTATGCCATTGACTATGTGGGCCTGGAAATCCCAAATAATTTTATTGTGGGCTATGGTCTGGACTATAATGAGCAAGGGCGAAATTTAAGGGAAGTATACCAATTAAACCAAGCAGATATGATCAACCTAGTGCTTTTTGGAAAACCAGGCGCAGGAAAAGGAACCCAAGCAGAGGTCCTAAAGGAAAAGTACAATTTAAAACATATTTCCACCGGAGATGTGTTCCGCTACAACATTAAAAACGGAACGGAATTGGGCAAATTGGCCAAATCCTATATCGATAAGGGGGAATTGGTGCCCGATGAGGTCACCATTGATATGTTGAAAGACGAAGTAGAGAAAAACCCGGAGGCCGCAGGCTTCATTTTTGATGGATTCCCCAGAACGGATACCCAGGCAGAGGCTTTGGACAATTTTTTGGAATCCAAGGATATGAAAATAAACGCCACTATCGCCTTGGAGGCCGAAGATGATGTTTTGGTAGCCCGTTTGTTGGAACGCGGCAAAAGCAGTGGCCGTTCCGATGATCAAGACGAAAGCAAGATTCGCAATCGCTTTGACGAATACAACCAAAAGACCGCTCCGTTGAAAGCCTTTTATAAAAAACAGGGCAAGTTTCATTCTGTGAACGGTATAGGAGAAATCAAGGAGGTCACAGAACGGTTGTGTGCCATTATTGACAAACTATAGCCATGAAACGCCTTCTTTTCCTTACCATCCTAGTTTTAGGCTTCTCCTGCAATTCAAAAGATCAGTGGGTTGATGACCTCAACAATGCGGTTAAGGAATATAATAAGAATGCTGAGCTTGAAGAGAAAGAGTATTTGGTGGATTCTGGGACATCCACAGCCATTTTCGTTGCGCCCTATAAAGAACAAAACGGGATACGAAAAACGGTTTTTAGGCACATGCGGACGGAGGTGATGTATTTTGAACGGCATATCTTTTTTAAAGGAGATGATATTGTTTATGAGCACCACATGGGGATTGCCCCAAGATTGGTAAGTGCGGAAGGCCGTGGGGTAAAGGCTTCCAATTATTTGATTTTCAACAAGCAAAGCTTTTTTAAGAATAATGAAGTAGGGAAACAATTTCGTCAGCAGCAAGTTGTTGATGAATTTGTGAATAAGGATTCCGTGCTGTCCATTGTGCAAAGCCTTGATATTGAAGAATCTTTCCTGTATCATGAGGATTATCTGGAGATAAAGAACTACCTTAATGATATTCAGGCTTTAGAACGCATAGAAGAATGACCGAGGGCAATTTTGTGGATTATGTGAAAGTGTATGTCTCCTCTGGAAACGGAGGGAAGGGCTCTGCGCATTTGCACCGCGAAAAATATGTGGCCAAAGGTGGCCCGGATGGTGGTGACGGTGGCCGCGGTGGCCATGTCATCATAAAAGGCAACAAAAACCTTTGGACCCTATATCATTTTAAATTTAAGAAACATTTTAAGGCCGGTCATGGGGAACACGGGAGCAAAAACCGCAGTACCGGAGCAGATGGGGCCGATGTGTATCTGGAGGTGCCATTGGGGACCGTGGTAAGGGATACAGAGACCAACAAGGTGCTGTTTGAGATTACCGAGGATCAAGAAGAAAAAATAATTTTGGAAGGTGGAAAGGGAGGTCGTGGCAACTGGCACTTTAAAAGTCCCACCAACCAAACCCCTAGATATGCCCAGCCCGGAATCCCCGGTCAGGAAACCCAAATTACTTTGGAGCTAAAGGTTTTGGCCGATGTGGGCCTTGTGGGCTTTCCCAACGCCGGAAAATCCACATTGCTTTCCGTAATGACCTCGGCAAAGCCCAAGATTGCCAATTATGAGTTCACCACTCTAAAGCCCAATTTGGGTATTGTGGAATACCGCGACTTTAAAAGTTTTGTAATGGCCGATATTCCCGGAATCATTGAAGGTGCCGCCGAAGGCAAGGGACTGGGCCATTATTTCCTGCGCCACATAGAGCGCAATGCCACCTTACTTTTCCTGATTCCGGCAGATAGTAAGGATATCAGTCAGGAATATGCCATATTATTGGATGAATTGCGACGGTACAATCCAGAATTGTTGGATAAGGGACGATTGGTGGCCATTTCCAAATGTGATATGTTGGATCAGGAACTCATTGATGAAATGCGGGAAGACATGAAAGAGGATTTTAAGGATGTGCCCTATATGTTCATCTCCTCGGTCAGCCAATTGGGCATACAGGAACTCAAGGATAAACTCTGGGAGCTGTTGAACGAATAACAGTAATAATTCAATTTCAAACGCCAAATATTCATTATTTTTAGAGGTAATCCAGATGTACCTGTCATGCGATACCTGCTATCTCTTGTGTTTTGTTGCCTTTTGGCATCCTGTGTCTCCATCAAGGTGAACTACGACTATGACAAAGGGACTGACTTTTCCAACTATACCACCTACAATTATTTCTCTGACATGGAAACGGGCCTGAGCCAATTGGACGAGCGACGATTGATTCGTGCCTTGGATTCAACCTTGCAGTTTAAAGGGTATCGTTTGGCCGAGGAACCCGAATTTTTCATCAACATTTTGAGCAGTGAATACAGAAGTGCTCCTAACAGTTCGGTTGGAATTGGCATGGGAGGAACCGGAAGAAATGTTGGGGGAGGGGTTTCCGTAGGACTGCCCATTGGCAATAGCGGTATACAGCGACATATACAGTTTGATTTTGTGGATGCCGAACGGGACGCTTTGTTCTGGCAGGCTTCCACGGAAAGCGGATATAGGGACAATGCCTCCCCCAGTGTAAGGGAAGATCGTTTAAGAGCCCTGGTCAAAAAGGTATTTTCAAAGTTTCCCCCTGAAACGAATCGGTAACCGATCATCATCTTCAGAATACTGTTGCCCATATCCGGGTTAGACCAGTTTGTTCGTGTCAATACATTTGAAATCAATATGTAACAAAAGAGAACAAGACTAGTCTTATCTTTTATAGCAACACTAAATTTCAATCAAACAATGAATTCAAAAACTATGAAAACAACACAAAAGATCAAATGGGTCTGTGGACTTTCCCTGTTCCTATTTTTGGGAAACCCAGTTCAAGCCCAAGAGAAACCGGGGGACACCATCTTGGTAAGTTCAGAAGAAGAACTGCAATCCTTGGCCGCATTGGACCAAGGCGATTACAGGTATACCGTAGAGGATTATTTTGGCAACCCGAAGGCCTTTACATTTCGGTTTAGCCCTGATGGAAAATATCTTTCCTACCGGGAAAGTGATGAAAATGGAAAACGTCACATTTATGTGAAGAATTTGGAAACCAATGAGGTGGAAAGAGCAATTGAGGAAAAAGAAGAATTGGTTAGGGTATATGGTTGGTTAAATAATGAACGACTCTACTTTTCCATGGACAAAGGGGGGGATGAAAACTACCATATTTATGCCGTTGACTTGGACGGGGACAACTTAAAGGACCTTACGCCTTATGATGGGGTCCGGGCAGAGTTCAATGAATTGCTTCGGGATGACAAAGAACACATCATTGTTGAGCTCAACAAGAGCAACCCCCAAGTGTTTGAACCTTACAAATTGAATGTGATTACGGGTGAAATCACCCAGTTGTATACCAATGAAGATGCTGCCAACCCCATTCTTGGATATAATTTCGATAAAAATGGAAAGCTGAAAGGGTTTGCCAAACTACGTGATGGTGTGGAGCAGGATGTGTACTATGAGGATGGTGAAGGTGGTTTCAAGATTTTGAAACAACTCAACTGGAAGGATAATTTTTTTATAGCCAATTTTAATTATGCCACGGAATATCCCCATGATGCTTACGTAGTTTCAAATTTGGACAATGACAAAGCCGAAGTGCAACTGTATGACCTTAAGGAGAACAAAATCATTGAGAAGGTTTTTTCCCATGATCAATATGATGTTGGGGGTATGGGGGTTTCCAGAACACGTAATTATGAGATAGACTACTTTAATTATGAAGGTGAAAAAAGCATTATGGTTCCCGTAAGTGACGTGTTCAAAAAAATGGATGCCAAGGTAAAAGAGGAACTTCCCGGAATGCAGTATGATGTTTTGGACAGTACTGAGGATGAAAACCTGTACATGCTCTATGTGGATAGCGACAGGGTGTATGGCATCTACTACGCCTACAACGTTGCCAAAGATGAGCTTACCGAGCTTTACAACACCATGCCCCAGCTCAGAAAAGAAGACATGGCCGAAATGCGCCCCATTACCTTTACAAGTAGGGACGGTGTAACCTTGCATGGTTACATTACCTTGCCAAAGGCAGCTTTGGCCGGGGAAAAAGTACCCGTCATAGTCAATCCGCACGGAGGGCCACAAGGCATTCGGGATTCATGGGGATTTAATCCGGAGGCCCAATTGTTCGCCAGTAGGGGATATGCCACACTTCAGGTGAATTTTAGGATTTCCGGAGGTTATGGACGGGAATTTTTGGAATCCGGTTTTAAGCAGATAGGAAGAAAAGCCATGGATGATGTTGAGGATGGACTCAAATATGTTGTGGAACAAGGTTGGGTAGACCCCGATAAAGCAGCCATTTATGGTGGTAGCCATGGCGGGTATGCCGTTTTAAGGGGGTTGACAAAGACCCCGGACCTGTATGCTTGTGGCGTGGATTATGTTGGGGTGTCCAATTTGTTCACTTTTATGAAGACCATTCCACCGTATTGGAAACCCTACTTAAAAATCATCAAGGAAATTTGGTATGATGAAGACAATCCTGAAGAGAAGAAGATTATGGAAGAAGTTTCCCCTGTGTATCAAATCGATAAAATAAAGAAGCCCTTGTTTGTGGTACAGGGAGCAAATGACCCACGGGTAAATATTGACGAGTCGGACCAAATTGTAAGTGCCTTACGCGAGAAAGGCTACGATGTGCCCTATATGGTAAAATACGATGAGGGGCATGGATTTGGTAAGGAAGAGAACCGCTTGGACCTCTATAAATCCATGATGGGCTTTTATGCCAAGCATTTGGGGCAGCAAGAAATACCCCAACCTTTAAAAGATTAAGAAAACCTCTGGAATTCAATGAAGGAGGGTGTCTGAAAAGCTCGTTATCTGTCAGTTCGAGCCTGCCTTTGTCGGCAGACAGGCGCAGTCGAGAACCTAAGTCAATTTGATAATCAATGGGTTTCGACTTTAGTTTATCCTGAGCGTAGCCGAAGGGCTCAACATGACAAAATCAAATTTTTGTTGCTTTTTAGGCACCCTTTTTGTTTTATAACTGTTTAAATAAAAGCTGTTTACCGTTCGCATCTGCATTTTTACCACTGCCCATAATCTCCTTTCAGACCGAAGAAAGTGCCACTACTTTAGCACCGTACAAAACCATTAAAGCAAGAAATGATGATCGCACTCGCAAAATTGATGATATCCCTTTTAATGGATATCCTGTTATAGATCAACCATCAAAAACTTTTAAAATCAGTCTAATGAGAAAGTTGAATACAACACAGAAAGTAATTTTGACAATGGGAATTGTGGGAGCCTTGATTGGGTTCTACGGCAAATGGACCGGATGGGCCTACGATGACTATTTTGTGTTCTTTTACACGGGCATGACCTTTGTTTGGATAGCATTTTTACCTTCGAGCAAGGCCTGTTGCATCCCTTTTTGGAAAAAGAGAGCCCAAAAACAGTAAAAAAGGAATTCCCCAGGTTACATTGCAAAGAGTATATTTGGGCCATCACAGGTACTATTCCATGGAATTAAATACAAGGAAAAGAAACATTGTTTTTTGGATCCTTCAACTTTTGGGTTGGGGGTTCATTAATTCGGTATCCATTTTTGTGGTTAAGGGCATAAGTCCCCAACTGCTTTTGTATTCCGTTGTAATGGGTACTTTTCTTGGAATTTTCACTACTTCCTTGCTCCGTTGGTACTTAAAGCGGAATGTACAGTTTGAGTCGTTTGGTGTGAAGGAATTCATTAAGATCCTATTCGCTTTTTTGCTCACGGCACTCGTGTTTGGTGCCTTGAACACCCTTTTTGGTTTTCTCTATGTAAAATTCGGTCCAACACTGACCGAGGCCGAGCATCAAATATTCAAAAACTATGACAATATTGGGATTCAGGTACTCAATTCATTTTTCTTAATTGGGGCTTGGACGGTAACCTATCTCGTTATAAAATTGTTGCTCAAACTTAATCAAGAGCGTATTGAGCGCCTGGAGCTGAATACCCATTTAAAGCAGGCACAACTGAACACCCTTAAGGGGCAGATCAACCCCCATTTCATGTTCAATAGTCTCAACAACATTCGCGGACTCATGCTTGAAGATGTGGAGAAATCCCGTGAAATGCTCACCAAACTCTCCGAGATTTTACGATATTCCCTCACCAAGAATAACATAAATGCCATTTTGGTACGGGAGGAACTTGAGGTGGTGGACAATTATATCGACCTTTCCAAAATTCAATTTGAAGATCGGTTGGAGTTCATCAAGAATATAGATTCAAATGTGTTGGATCTGCAAATTCCGCCCATGATCATACAATTATTGATCGAGAATGCCATAAAACATGGTATTTCCAACCTTAAAAACGGTGGAACCATTATTTTGAATATCAAAAAAGAAGGCGAAGTGCTGGTCATTGAAGTTAAGAATACAGGCAGGCTACAGATTTCCCAAGATTCCACACAATTGGGGCTGAAAAATATTGAGCAACGGTTAAAATTGCTCTATGGTGATAAAGCCTCTTTTATTTTAAAAGAGATTTCCGATGAAGTGGTGGCCCATATCAAAATTCCACTGGCATGAAGATAAAAGCTGTCATTGTTGAAGATTCCCGCTTGGCCCGAAACGAGCTGAAGGAACTCATCAAAAAATATGATGATATCGAACTTGTGGGGGAAGCGGAAAATGTGGACAATGGTTTTGAGCTTATTCAGAATACATCACCCGATGTTTTGTTTTTGGATATCAACATGCCCGAAAAAGATGGATTTGAACTCTTGGAAATGCTGGACGAAGTCCCGATCACCATTTTTACCACGGCCTTTGATGAGTATGCCATAAAATCCTTTGAGTACAATGCGTTGGACTATCTCTTGAAGCCTGTTAGTGAGAAACGATTTACGATGGCCATGGATAAGGTTAAATCCAAATTGGGAAATGTAGACCAGATTAAGGGTGCTGAGACCAAAAAATTATCGGAAAACAGCCAGATTTTTATCAAGGATGGAGAATCTTGTTGGTTGGTAAAGATCGGGGATATTTCTCTTTTTGAAATTGTCGGGAACTACACTCGGGTATTTTTTGAGGATAAAAAACCACTGTTGTACAAATCGTTGAACCAAGTAGAGGAAAAACTCCCCGAAACCTCTTTTTTTAGGGCAAACCGACAACAAATTGTGAACACCAATTACATAGAGAATGTAGTGCCCTGGTTTAATGGAAAACTCAAACTCACCCTAAAAAATGGGGAAGAAGTTGAGGTGTCACGAAGGCAATCCTATATTTTTAAAGATCGGATGAGTTTGTGAAAGGGAGGGTCTTGGTTTAGAGTTTATATGACAATTTGAACATCACGATTCTGGGCATCACCGCCGTGGACTGGTCGCTGATCAAAAAGTCCGAGAAGGAATTCTGTCTTTTGTACCTTATATCAAAGAGGTTGGTCACCGAGACCTCAAATCCCCAAGGGCTGTCTTCTTTTTGGTAGAATAGTGAAGCCGCTGCCATATCAAAAATAGTGGTCAGGTTCTGGGTTTCATTTCTGTATTCGGTCCTTTCAAAATCACCTTTAAGATGGAAATCCTTCAAAAAGACATAATCCAGATGGGCAAAAAACCTGGAATTGACAAAGTTGTTTTTAGCAGATGCCGTGGTGTAGATGGAAGGTTGGTGCGTGTACCCCACTTCCCAATTGGGCCATTTTTCAAAGAAAGTCTCTACCTTGCCCGTGGCCGAAATGGAGCGTGAAAGGTTCTTGGACACTTTATCATTGACCAATTGGAAGAATTCATTGTAATTGCCCTTGCCTTCAACCCCCATCTTGACCTTACTAATCCTCTTACCGAAGTTGAAATTGGCCGAGAAGGAATTTTCAGGTTCATAGAACATGGTATAAGTCACAAATTGTTCAATGCCCTCCAACATCGTGGTGTTCTTTATGCTCTGTGTCTTTTTGTTGTAGGTCAATCCAGCGTTGAGGTTCAGGCCCCTGAACAGGCTGAACTTGAAATAGTTCAAGGAGTAGGAGTGATAACGTTCGTTCTGTAGATTGGGATTGCCCATCAGTACGGAGTTGAAGGAGCCTAGCATAAAATTGGACGCTAACTGATCGATTCTAGGGAACCGCATGTGCTGTCTGTACTGAAAACGCAGTTTCTCACTGCTGTTGAACTCGGCCTCTGCATTTAAAGCAGGCAAAAGGACTTGGGTATTGTTGTTGGCAGAGATTCCGTCTTGATCGTTGTCCCAACTATAATTGTGGTAAAAAAGACCCGATTTCACCGTGAAGATTCCTGTCAGGAACTTATATTCCAATCCCAGAAAAGTGTCATTGAACCGATGGTCGATGGAATTCCCAAAACCATTTGTTGAAAAGTCGTTCACGGTCCCGTTTGCAAGCTGTTGGTATTCTTGGCTTGTAAAATCCTCAAAGGCCAAGTTGGTCCCAAAAGTGGTATAGATGTGATTAAAATTATTGAGCACCCAATAATCCTTCAGTACCAGACCTAACGAAGTAATGCGATTTTCCTTCTGCTGAAAGACATTGTATACGCTGTCCTCCTCCAACGGTACAAGGCCTGAAAGAAAAACTTGGTTGGTTTCCCAAAGGTTGTCAGGAGTGTTTTTTTCATGGGAGACCGTGGCCTCCAAACTAAGGGTTTGCGCCCTGGAAAAGCGCTTACTGTACTCGAGGTTCTGTTTCAGGTCAATGGCCCAGACATCCGAAACGGTATTGAAAAAGGTGCTTTGGCCCAAACTCTGGGTCAGAATGGTGCCATTTCCATCGTTTTCGGTCAGTTTCACAAATGAATTGGCCGTTAGGTTTTCCTTGCGATTGGGTTCATGTTCCAAAGCCATCTTACCCATCAGAAAGAAATTGTCAAAATTGTTGTTCACGTTTCGGGTCTCATCAAACAACCCAACAGAGTTGTTGTAAATGTTCAGATTGTCCGTTTCTGTTTGGGTAATGCTACTATTGGCAATGGCATAACTATTGATGTCGGTTTTGGAAGAAACCGACTGCCTTATGTTCAGTGCGCCAAAGCGGTTGGTGTTGGCCTTGAAGTCATTGTTGGCCAAAAACTGGGAAAAGTCGTCCCTGCTCAGGGAGAGGTAGCTCCCGATATCGTCCATGAGCTTTCCGAACCCACCATTGAACTCTAGATAATCGGATAGGGTGAAGCTTTTGATGCCCACATTGTTCAGGTCCCCGATAAAGTTCAGATTGGTCTTGGGGCTGTAATAGAACAGGTTGGGATGGACTAAATATCGGTCCTCAATACCTCCTCCAACTTCCATATCGCCAAAGGCGAACCTTTTTTTGCCCTTCTTGAGCTTGATGTTGAGGGCGAGTTCATCGGAATCCTGAAGCCCTTTGAGGAATCCAATTTTATTGTAGTTGTCCAGCACTTGCACCTGGTCCACAGCGTCCGCGGGAATGTTGTTCACGGCCAGTTTGCTGTTGCCCGTAAAAAAGATCTTGTCTTCCACGAGCACTTTGGTCACTTTTTTGCCCTGGGCGGTAACGTTGCCATCGTGGTCCACCTCTATGCCCGGGAGTTTTTTGAGCACTTCGCGAAGTTTGCGCTCCTCTCCAGTGACAAAGGCATCGGTCCGGTAGGTTATGGTGTCCTCTTTGACCTCAATGGGGATCTTGTATTCCAGCACCACCTCGTCTAGGTCATTGGTCTTTGGGATCAAAAACAGGTCTTTGGTCCCGTCCTGGGTGGCCATGTGATCAAAGGAGAGTCTTTGGTAGCCGAGGTAGCTTACCTCGATGGTGTAGGCAACAGCTTTTTCCAAGCGGAGCAGGTATTCCCCCTTTTCGTTGCTGATGGCAAACTTTGTGCTTTCATCGGAGTTTTTGGGGAAGGCAAGGATGTTGGCATTGGCTAAGTGCGTGGTATTGGTTGTATCTTTTACAATTCCGATCAACCCAATGGCTTGCCCGTGCACGTTGATGCAACCGACTGAAAAAAAGATACCCGCAACTATAAAAATCCTACCCAAAAAGTTATCTAGATTATCCATTTTGGAAAAATGGATGATTACACAAAGAACCTTTATCATTTAAACCTTACCCATTAGTTTATTGTGGTTGGGTATTCATAGTTCCAAACCTAAATTGCCCTCTCATTTATTTGCAGAGGTCCTTGGGTTGATTTGGCTAAAATTTGGATATTCTAAAAAAGTCCTTTGCGGTCTTTTCCACAATACTATCAAATTCCCTTTGTGTTACCAAAGCTCCCTTTTTTCTCGAAATATCAAATGTAGGAATATTGGCCGGTTCAAAATCGATTTCTTTGGCTAGCAGACTGATTTTTCCATTTTGCAATTCCAAAATCAGACCAGCTAGTCCAAAATAACCGGCAGGTCCAAAAAAACTCGGTAACTCAGGGCAAAACCATGCAACAACATCAAATTTAAATACACCTTTGGGGTTTACGACAGTATCTACGGTAGTGGCTTTTACACATCGGTACTTATCAATATATTTGAACTCTTTGGAATGTATTTGCCAATTTTTGGCCTTCGTCTTTATTTTAAATTGATTTCCTGAAAACTCTTTCAATTGCAAGTATGAGGAATCTCTTTTGTTGATATAAAATGTCCCATCTGTCCCGCCATATGATGAGGCCAATTTTCTTATCGCATCTGAATCGGGTTTCAATGTCAATGATTTCCTTTCTTTGAAAACCGAATAGAACTCATTTATACTCAGTTCATAAACTAAGGTTTCCACATCCTTTAGCACCAAGGCGTTAATTTGCGATATTGTGCTATTCGCTTTTTTTGTCCCGGTGGTATCAATGAACTTGTCCGCTTTTTTAAGATAGGAAACATTGATAGCTTGTTGGGATTGCGAAAATAGTCCTTGGGTTATTGCAAGGGTCATCAATAAAATGAAAACATTGAAATGAAGCTTTTCTTTCATGGATAATTATTTTGGATTTCCAATCATTTTTTCAGAAGTGCATATCGAACCCTGCTATCCCAAATAGAATCAAGACCCTTTCCAACGATAAGGGTTTCAGAAATTTCAAACTCTGAATAATTCCTGATGTATCATACTATTGATTCAAAATTTTTTTGATATGCTTTGCTGTCATCGACAAAATCTCACTTGAAAATCCTTGCCTTTCCTGAAGTTCCATCTTATCTAGATAATGGTCTATATCAACGCTATAAGTTATAACACCATTGTTCTGTTGGGTGCGGTCAACGGTTCCGACCAAAAGAAAATGGGCAGAGGTTATGCTTTTTTATCAATTCAATCAATAATTACAATCTTAAAATTTCTTGCTGTATCTCTTTCTTCTAAGTTCATTAAAATCTTCATTTGAGATTTGAATTCCATTTTTAGGGACGTCCTGTAAGTTTCGGTTTTTTTCGATATTGAGGTTTATCCGATCAGCTCTGATGATTATGCTCCCAAAGTTCACTTCCAGGACCAATCCTGGTAAGCCGTTTACTCCCTTGGGTCCATAAGGGAAGTGTATATCGGGACAGAACCATGCCTTAACTTGGAAATCTTCTGTCTTATTTGTGAAATTATTTTTTTCTGTGAAAGAGGCTGTAGCTTTAAAGGTTTTGAAATTGCCTATCATTTTTGATTCGTTGGAAATCGCCCAATCATATGTCTCGTAGGGTCGCTCTACATTGAAAATTTCGCCCATGGTTCTTATTCTTTCAATCTTGGTTTGTTCATTTCTATATATGAACCACTCATTTCCTGCCATTATTCGAGCGACTTTGTATGGCAGATCATTTTCTTTTCCCAGAATTGATTTAACAACGTACCTGCTTCTTTCTGAATTGAAAAATAACTCTCCCTTTATTTCTGAAAGCGCAAGCACAACAGCATTTTTCTCTGTTTCATATTGCCCTTCCCCGTTGTCATCCTTTTTTTCCTGTTCGTAAATGATGGAATACTCAATATGGCCATTTTCCACCCTTGTCTGACCCAAGGGTGGATTGATGGCCAAAAAAAATACTAAAAAATATAGGTTTATGATCATTGCCTATTAGTGCTACTGAAAACTGAAAGACTTACTCCCAATTTTCACAACCCACATAAGTGTCTTCATAGATTAATTCCATCTCAGTGCCGGTCAGACCGAACTCGTCCTGCATATGAAGTGCAAAATGCCATGCAATCTCATGGCACAGTCTACCATAATCCATGTTGGAATTATTTTTTGCATTTAATGATGAAGCTGCCGAGATACATAAAAGGAAAATGACTAGTACTTTTTTCATTTTTCTAAAAATTTTAGTAGGTTAAAACTTATTTCTCCTTACCGTCGATTTGGCCGAAAATGTAAGGTTGAAGTGAAGCTATATAAATTCAGCTATAAATATGCTTAAAATTCATGGATGACCCTTTGGGGTTGCTGTACACCACATTTGAATTGATGGATGGGCAATATGTACCTATAAAAATGTGGCAAAAGGCATGTACCCATCACAGGTTCGTAACAGAAAAAACCTGCCCGTTAGCTAACGGGCAGGTTTCGGTTGAAAGATAGATGTATTTTGTTTTAAGGCCTCAATATGTCCTTATACTTATCCTTATAGCCTACAAGCGCCAAAATGTTCAATATCAACAAGGCCAAAGCAGGGCCTATGCCCTCTGGCAACAATGTGGCATGGAACAATACAGCGTTTACGGAAACACTCATCAAGATGATAGCCATTAAAGCGCCATATTTATTGAAAATAAAGGAAAGACCCGCTAAAATTTCCACAATGGCCACCAATTTCAAAGTATAAGAGGATGAAACGGCCCCAAAAAAGGCAATAACGGAATCGGGCATTTCGCCTCCCATTGGGATGAAGTTTAAAAACTTGTTCAGTCCAAATATTAGGACAAATAGCCCCAATAAAATACGGACTATCATAAAAACCTTTGAATTCATAGTCATTAATTTTGTTGGTTAAACAATAAATGTATGTAAAAATTATGAATTCAATAATTTTATACCGATTTTTTCTACAAACGAACAAGGGAAAATCACATGGATTTCAACAATCCGCCATCAATGGGAATATTGGTTCCCGTAATGTAGGCCGCTTTATCCGAAGCCAAAAATGCGACCAAATATCCATATTCTTCCGGTTTTCCTATTCGCTTCATAGGGACTTTCTCCTCCATACTGGAAAGGACTTCCTCTGGTGAAACCCCCATTTTTTCTGCCTTTTTGGTATTGAGTTGGGTAATTCGGTCCGTATCAAAATAGCCTGTCAAAACACTGTTTGCCGTAATGCCATCTTGGGCCACGTCAAAGGCCAAGCTCTTGGCCCAAGTGACCACAGCTGCCCGAATGGTATTGGACAGTGCCAAATAGCTCAATGGCTCCTTTACCGAAATGGAGGCCACGTTTATGATGCGCCCCCATTTGCTTTGTTGCATGTGTTTTAACGCCAGTTCTGTGGTATAGACCACCGATTTGAACAGCAAATCAAAGGCTTGTTGGTAGTCATCCACACTTTTTTCCAAGGCACCACCACCTTCGGGTCCTTGGGTGTTGTTTACCAAAATATCAATGGTGTTGTGTTCAAAAAAAGAGGTAATAACCTTCTTGAAGGCACCAAAATTGGAAAAATCAACCACCAGATATTGATGCTCCTGCCCTTCATGGGTGTTCAATTCACCGATAATGGTTTTCATGCGTTCCTCATTTCGTGCCATAAGGGTGACACTGGCGCCACTTTCGGCCAATTGCCGTGCAATGGCTTCACCAATTCCTTTACTACTTCCGCCCACAAGGGCTTTTTTTCCTTTTAGTGATATGTTCATGTGTTACTTATATTCTTCTCGGACAGGGCTAAAAATGTCCATTAGTTTGCAGGGTGTTATTGCTTTTCCACTATGTGGAACATTGGATGGGATGATTACTACGTCCCCTGGTCCATAAGTACCTTTTTCACCGTTCAGGGTAAATTCAAAAGTACCCTCCACTACATGCATAATTTGTTCATGGTCGTGTTGGTGCTCTGGTACTTCGGCGTCTTGGTCCACATCCCAAAACACCCAACTCATTCGTTCTCCATGCACCAATTTTCCATGATAGCCGGGCATGATCTCCTTGGGTTCGATTTCTGATAGGTTCATTGGGTTTAATTTTATTCGAATATAAAGATTAATAAGATGGATTCTTTGTTTGGATTGGTTTTCCCATTGGCTATTTTTGAACGATAAACACGATTGATGAACATCCATTTTATAGCCATTGGGGGAAGTGCCATGCACAATTTGGCCTTGGCCTTGGAACACAAGGGGTACAGCATCACCGGAAGCGATGATGTGATTTACGAACCTTCCAAAAGCAGATTGGGCGCCAAAGGACTGTTGCCCGAAAGTTTTGGTTGGTTTCCTGAAAAAATCCATGACCAATTGGATGCCGTTATCTTGGGGATGCATGCCAAACCCGATAATCCCGAGTTGCTCAGAGCCCAGGAATTGGGGCTGAAGATATTTTCGTACCCCGAGTTTTTGTACGAGCAGTCCAAATACAAGACCCGTGTGGTGATTGGCGGGAGCCATGGCAAGACCACCATTACTTCAATGATTTTGCACGTTTTGGATTACCATGATATTGAAGTGGACTATATGGTGGGAGCCCAATTGGAAGGTTTTGACCGAATGGTGCATCTAACTGAGGAAAACGATTTCATCGTTTTGGAAGGGGATGAATATTTGTCCTCACCTATTGACAGAAGGCCTAAATTTCATTTGTATCAACCCAACATTGCCCTATTGAGTGGGATTGCTTGGGACCATATCAACGTATTTCCCACTTTTGAAAACTATGTGGAACAGTTCCAGATTTTTGTGGATGGCATCGTGAAGGGAGGAAGTATTACCTACAATGAGGAAGACCCTGAACTTGTAAAAGTTATTGAGGCCACCGAAAATACCATTCGAAAGTTTCCCTACCACACGCCTGAGTATCGCGTTGAAGAAGGCACTACTTTGCTGCATACCCCTGAAGGTGAAATGCCCATCGAGATTTTTGGGAAGCACAACCTCAACAATCTGGCCGGGGCCAAATGGATTTGTCAGCAAATGGGGGTGGACGAGGATGATTTTTATGAAGCCATTGCTACCTTCAAAGGGGCTTCCAAACGATTGGAAAAAATTGCGGAAAGCAAGAACAAGGTCGTTTATAAAGATTTTGCCCATTCGCCCAGTAAGGTAAAGGCAACCTCAGAGGCTGTAAAGGAACAGTATCCCCAACGAAAATTGATCGCTTGTTTGGAACTGCATACCTACAGTAGCTTAAATGCAGGATTTCTTGAGGAATATGAAGGTGCTTTGGATGCTGCTGATGAGGCTGTGGTCTTTTACTCTCCGGATGCGGTAAAGATCAAAGGACTGGAAGAAGTTACGGCTGACCAGATAGCCCAAGCCTTTAAAAGGGGAGATGTAAAGATTTTTACCGACCCTCAAAGCTTTCAGAAGTATCTTTTTGGACAAGATTTCGAGAATTCAGCATTGTTGTTGATGAGCTCCGGAAATTATGGAGGATTGGATTTTGAACAAGTAAAATCGCTATTTGAATAGGAGGTTCATTTTTAAACCCCAAATTGCCGTAAATGATGGTCTAGGTGCTTGTATTGCATCTGTCCCCACTGGTCATAGGTAAAATGTCCAAAAGAAGGGTGGGGATCTCTGGTTTTTTCGGTTCTCTCTGCATGAAAATTGTTGATCAAGGCAACCAGCTTATCTTTTTCCTGTTTGAAATCTTTTTTGTCCTCTACCTTAAAACCTGGTGCAGTGGGTAGATTGTGTTTCCACGGTTTGTCATTGTACATGCTTTTCTTAAAACCTTTGTACAGCAATCGCATAAAAAAATTGGGTTTTTTTATTGTATGTTTGCCTAAAGCTACCTTCAAGGGAAACTGACAGTGGTGCAGCATTTGTCCAACCTCCATTTTGCCCCATTCCCCTGTGGAGGATTCAGAAATATTATCAATTCTATTTAGAATTTCAGTGTGGGTTTCGGAGTCAAATAGGGATTTCATATACCTTGATTTCTTTACCTTGAAAATTACATAAATTTAATCTCCTATCTTTAAAGCATGCAAGAAAAAGTAGTTTCCTTTTCCATCAAAAATTGGGCAGATGATGATAAACCAAGGGAAAAATTGGTGCAAAAAGGAAGTTTTGTGCTCTCCGATGCAGAACTCATAGCCATTCTTATCGGTTCAGGGAACAGGGATGAAAGCGCAGTGGAACTGTCCAAACGAATTCTGGCCTCCGTGGGTCATAATTTGAACGAATTGGGGAAGCTTACCGTAAATCAATTAAAAAAATTTAAAGGCATCGGTGAGGCCAAAGCGGTGACCATTGCAGCAGCTTTGGAAATGGGTCGGCGCAGAAGAGGGGAGGATACCCAAAAAATAACGAAGGTTGTAGCCAGCAATGATGTGTTTGAGTTGTTGTATCCCCTGATCGGGGAATTACAACACGAGGAATTTTGGATTGTGTACCTCAACAATTCCAATAAAGTGATCCATAAATCACAATTGAGCAAAGGAGGCATTACCGGGACATTGGTAGATGTGAGGTTGGTGCTGAAACAAGCCCTGGATCTAGGTGCAGTGGGGATCATCTTGGCACACAATCATCCTTCAGGGACATTGAAACCAAGTGCGGCCGACAAACAAATTACCCAAAAGTTGAAAAAGGCTTCAGAAGCTTTGGATATTAAAATATTAGATCATTTAATTTTGGCCCAACACCATTATTTTAGCTTTGCAGATCAAGGAATACTTTAGTTGATTCAATTTTATGCTATTACTCTTTACCCATAAGGTTACCAATAGACTTACCTATACGGCAAGGCATATTTTTGAAAAAATATTGGGCATTGAAGTGGCATTTACCACCAAGGTGGAGGATTTCATCAAGCATTCCGGGCCCAAGATGACCTACTCCAAGCAACCCCTGCAAAACGAGTTTTTTATCCGGAGCAATGATCTTTTGTTTGAACAGGGCATCAACGATTTGGATATAAAAGTATCCGATTGGGAAGGAATTCCCTGTTTTTTTGCCTGTGGGGAAAAGAGCACCGTTCCTTACGATATTTTTTCGGCAAGTTTCTTTCTTTTAAGTCGATATGAAGAATATCTGCCCCACGTTAAGGACAGCGTGGGCCGGTTCCCGGTAAAGGAAAGCATAGCTTACCAGAACAAATTTTTGGAACTTCCCGTTGTTGACCTTTGGGCCTATAAATTATTGGATTTGCTCAAGGAGCGCTTCCCGGATATGGAAAATGCCCAACGGATGTACAGTTTTACCTCCATTATCAACGTAACCACATCACACGCCTATGCCATGCGGGGTTTGGCAAGAAGTCTTGGGGGGTTTTTTCTAGATTTGGGCAATTTTAAATTTAGGAGTTTGGCCGATCGTTTTTTGGTGCTTCTTGGCCTTAAGAAAGATCCCTACGACAATTTCTACGAACTGGTGGAAATTCATAAGAAGTTCCCCATAAAGACCATGTTCTTTTTTCAGTTTGCCAAGCATTCCGCACACGATAAGAACATATCGCCAAACAACAACAAGTTCAGATATTTGATAAAATCCGTGGCAGACTACAGTGTAGTCTCGCTCAGCACCTCTTTTTTATCTTCCACCAACAAATCCGTTTTATTGGAAGAAAAGAAACGGCTCAGCAATCTTATCAATAGGCCCATTAGTTACTCCCGACTTAGGTACAACAGGGTGAGTGTGCCCACCACCTATCGGAATTTGGTTGAAACCGAATTTACCGATGACTTTTCCATGGGATACACGCACGAAATCGGTTTTAGGGCCGGGACCTGTACGCCATTTCATTTTTATGACATCAATATGGAGGTAAGGCAGCCCTTAAAAGTGCATCCCTTTGCCATGCACGATTATGCGCTGGTCAACTTTAAGAAAAGGGATGAGATTTTTGAAAAAATGGACCGCGTGTACCGGTTGGTGAAACAGGTGAACGGCGATTTTATCATCGTATTCTCCAATGAACTTTTGGGCAGTAAGCACAAGTTGGACTGGATGGAGCTTTATCAATCATTTTTAAAGCGATACTATGTTTGAGAACGGTGTTACCAACATTTTTTTTGATTTGGACCACACGCTGTGGGATTTTGAAAAGAACTCGGCCCTCACCTTCCAGAAAATCCTTGCCCAGAATTCGGTGGAAGTGGTACTGGAAGATTTTTTGGGCGTTTATGCCCCCATAAATTTGGAGTATTGGAAATTGTATCGGGAAAATCGGGTGACAAAAACAGAACTTCGGTTCCAACGGTTACGGCGCACTTTTGACACAATTGGGGCCACAGTCCAGGACGACCTCATCCATATTTTGGCCCATGAATACATAGAGCATCTTTCCACATTTACACATTTGGTGCCCAATGCCGTGGAGGTATTGGAATACCTATCGCCGAAATACCGGTTGCACATCATCACCAATGGGTTTCAAGAAGTGCAGGAGAAAAAGCTGATCGGGAGCAATATCCACCATTATTTTGATCAGATCATAAACTCAGAAATGGCGGGAGTTAAAAAACCGCACCCCTATATTTTTGAGTTGGCCCTCACCAAGGCCAATGTGGACCCCAAAAATACCATCATGGTGGGTGATAGTCTAGAGGCCGATATCCTAGGGGCCAAGAACATGGGCATGCAGGTTCTTCACTATAACAGCAATGGCGAACCCGACCATGATCATTGCATAACCATTAACAATTTAATTGAAATAAAAAGCATTTTATAGAGTTATAGTAGGGTATGGTCCACTTCTACTGTTTTTAAAGAAAAATGCTTTTTGATATGAAACGGTTCTTGCTGCGTCTATTTACGGGGCCTATCCTTTTTTGTGTGCTCTTATCCTGTTCAGAGGAGCAGAATTTTGATCAGTTTGAAGATCTTACCATCACTCCCACAGTGGCATCCAGTATTTTTTATTTGGAATCAGATGAGGAAACCATCAACAATGTTCCTGCGGGGCCATTTTATTACCAAACCGTAAATTTTGATGCCTTTAACGAGGAATTTGTGGCAGAACGGCTTCTGGAGGGCACCATAACCTACGAAATTGAAAATACAACGAGCAAAACTCTACAGGTAGTTATTGAGTTTCTGGATGCAGGAGGAAATGTTCTGGACACAGAACTTTTTAATATCGACCCCAATCTCCCGGAAACATATACAAGAGAAGTCACGTATGGTCCAACAGGGAAGAGTTTGAATATTTTGGCAGCTACGGACGGCCTTCGCATTTCTGGAAATAACCAGAGTGATACCACCAGTATTTCCACAGCTTCTGAACCTAAAGTTATTTTAAGATCAGCCGCTGAATTCTTATTTCGACTAAAATGAGAAGAATTTGGTTGATTTTCTATATCACGCTCTTGGGAGGCGCATCAATATGTGCCCAAAACAAGCAGTTGCTTTACGATTTTTACGAGATCCCCCAATCATTAATGGTAAATCCAGGGGTAAAGACATCACAAAAATGGCATACGGGAATTCCATTTATTTCTGGATTGGCATTTCAAGCGGGGACAAGTGGCGTAACGGTAAACGACCTCTTTGCCAATGATGGTATTGACTTTACTACCAAAGTTCGGGAACGGGTATTGGATGCCATGACCCATAGGGACGATTTTAGCACCACAAGTCAAATAGAAGGTTTTAATGTAGGTTTTAGGGGAAAGAACAGACCCGATGACTATTATTCCTTTGGGGTGTATGGGGAGACGGATATTATTGTGTATTGGCCCAGGGATTTGGCCATCTTGGCATTTGAGGGCAATGGTGGTGCCAATATTGGTAGAAGCTTTGATTTGGGCGATGTAAGCCTCAGGGGTGAAATGGTGAACGTGTTCCATTTTGGAATCAACCGCAAAATCAGCAATACCCTTACCGTTGGGGCCCGGGCCAAATTGTATTCCAGTGTTCTCCAGTTTCAATCCACCGGGAATTCCGGATTTTTTAGGACAACACAGGGGCAGGACAATATTTATGTGAGCACACTTACAGCCGATATGCAACTGCGTACCGCAGGGTTCAAGGAAATTTTTGACATTTTGGATGATGATACCAGAAGTGCGCGGGACGAATTGCCTTCGCTCTTCACCAAGCGGGTGCTCCTTGGCGGCAATCTCGGTCTGGGTTTTGATGCTGGATTTAGTTATAACCTTAATCCACAGACCACCATAACCGCAAGTGTTTTGGATGTTGGCTTCATTCATCAGTCAAAAGACGTTCAAAACTATACGCTTCGTGGCAGTGCCAATACAGAAGGAATTACGGTATTTCTACCTGAGGACATAGACAATGTAAACAATGACCTCTGGCAAGACTTGGTGGACGATATTGAGGAGTCCTTACCTTATGAAGAAAATAATGAGAGCTATATTTCGCTCAGGCCTGTCAAGGCCTATGGGTCCATTAGATATGATTTTGGCGAAGGCGGGAACGGTTTTGAGAACTGTGGCTGCGGTGTAAATGTGGGTAGTGGCAGTAACCGGGATTATTACCCGAACAGTGTGGGGGGACAACTTTACATGATAAAGCGCCCTCGTGGCATTCAAGCTGCATTGACCGGGTTCTACCAAAGAAGGTTTGGAAGGGTATTGTCCTTGAAAACCACCTACACCGTCGATAAATATTCATTTACCAATGTGGGTTTGGGCCTAAATCTTCAGGCAGGGCCCATCAATTTTTATGTGTTGGGGGATAATCTTTTGAGCTATCGTAACGTAGCCGATAGCCATTACGCCTCTTTACAGTTCGGATTTAATATCATATCTTGGAACAGTAATTGAGGAAACAACTATATGAAGAAAAGTGTATTATTTGTGTTGGTGTTTGTTTTTGCAGCAAGCATGACCATGCGAGGGCAGTTGAACGAGTATAAATATATCATCGTTCCCAAAAAATTTGAGACGTTCAAAAAAGAAAATCAATATATGACCAGTACCATGGTCAAATATCTATTTACCCAAAAAGGGTTCACTCCGGTTTATGACGATGAGTTGCCCGAAGATTTGGCGAACAATAGGTGCTTGGGGCTTTTGGCCAGTTTGTCGGATGATTCCTCCTTCTTTTCCACCAAGGTAACCGTTATATTAAAAAACTGTCAGTCCATTGAGGTTTTTAGGACTGCGGAAGGAAAAAGCAAGATCAAAGAATATACGGCCGCTTATAAAGATGCATTGGAAGAGGCTTTTGTATCCTTTGATGGAATGGACTATGCCTATACGCCTAAAACATCAGAAGATAAAGTAGCTGATACACAAACCATTACCGTTAGTTATAAGGATGATGTAAAGAGATTGGAAGAAAAAACCGAAACTGCGGTTGTAAAACAGGAAGCCACTTTGGAAAACCAAAGCTACGAAAGTATGGAACCGGAGCCTTCTACTTTTACCAAGGCTGAGGAAAAGACCGAGTCCAAACCAATCACTTCCGGTCTGCTGTATGCCCAGCCCACGGAGAATGGATACCAATTGGTGGACAGTACACCAAAGGTAGTTATGAAACTCATGTCAACCTCTGTTGAAAATGTATTCCTGACCGATTATCAAGGCAACAGCGGAGTGGTCTTAAAAAAAGAGGACAAGTGGTTTTTGGAATATTCTGAAGGTGGAGAGAAGAAACTTAAAGAACTCAACATCAAGTTTTAGAATCCATATTTGTCCTTCCAGCGTTTTTTTAGGAATTCCCGCATGGCATTCTCCCTGGGATTGTTTCCCGGGCGATAAAAAGCAGTGCCCGAAATCTCCTCCGGAAGGAACTCAAAATCCGCAAAATTGTTTTCGTGGTCATGGGCATATTGGTAGCCTTTGCCATACCCAATGTCCTTCATCAATTTAGTTGGCGCATTTCTAATGGCCAGAGGTACTGACAAATCCCCAGTTAACCTGACTTTTTGTTGTGCCTCGTTAATGGCTGCATAACTGGCGTTGCTCTTCGGTGAACTGGCCAAATAGGTGGCACATTGGCTAAGTATGATTCGCGCTTCTGGATATCCAACCGTGGTGACCGCTTGGAAGGTGGTGTTGGCCAAAACAAGTGCGGTTGGATTGGCATTTCCAATATCTTCGGAGGCTAAAATAACCATTCTGCGGGCTATGAACTTTACATCCTCGCCCCCTTCAATCATTCGGGCCAACCAATACACTGCCGCATTGGGGTCACTTCCCCTGATGGATTTTATGAAGGCCGAAATAATGTCATAGTGCTGCTCCCCGGTTTTGTCATACAATACCGTGTTTTTTTGAACCTTGTTCAACACCAGCTCATTGGTAATGGTAACCTCCTTGGCGTTTTCAGAGTTGACAATAAGCTCAAAAATGTTCAATAATTTCCGTCCATCACCCCCGGAAAGCCGTAATAGGGCCTCGGTTTCTTGTAAATCTATTTTTTTGTCTTTCAGGAGTTTGTCCGTCTTCATCGCTCTATCCAAAAGCGCTTCCAAGTCTTCTTTGTCAAAGGGGTTTAGGATATAGACCTGACATCGGGACAGCAATGCGGGAATGACCTCAAAACTTGGGTTTTCCGTAGTGGCGCCAATCAAAGTGACCCATCCTTTTTCAACTGCACCCAACAACGAGTCTTGTTGCGATTTGCTAAAGCGATGGATTTCATCAATGAACAAAATGGGATTTTTGGCCGTGAACAGCCCACCACTTTGTTTGGCTTTTTCAATGACTTCCCTAACATCCTTTACGCCGCTGCTTATGGCACTCAGCGTATAAAAAGGCCGTTGGCTCTCACTGGCAATGATGTTGGCCAAGGTGGTTTTTCCAGTTCCGGGAGGGCCCCAGAAAATCAATGAGGGAATCACACCATTTCGTATTTGGTTGGTCAAAGCACCCTGCGGGCCCACCAAATGCTGCTGACTGATGTAGTCTTCCAGTGTTTTTGGACGTATTCGTTCTGCCAAAGGTTCATTCATACCGATAAAAATAAGACAATTTTAGAGGTATAAAGGCCTTACTTTCGGCAGCATTTTCAACAAACATGACAATTTGTGTAATTTCATATCCGTGGTCAGGAAATTGATATTAGGAGCGTATGCAGGCAAATGAACATTTTAAGTTTTCAAATTGGGTGGTTTTGGCCCCGTTGTTGGCTGTGTTATCCATTTGGACCGTATTTTGGGTTGAAATAAAGTTTGGAGTCAATTTTAATGAGTATGGCATTTACCCCAGAAGTTTGTCTGGATTAAGGGGTGTGTTCCTCAGTCCGTTCATCCATGGTTCAGTGGAGCATTTGTACAACAATACCATCCCTTTGGCCATTTTAACGGCGTTTTTATTTTATTTCTATCAAAGGGCGGCCCTACGGGTTTTGCTGTCTGGCATTCTTATTTCTGGATTATTGACTTGGTCCATTGCACGTCCATCATACCATATTGGGGCCAGTGGAATCATCTATGTTTTGGCAAGCTTTATTTTCTTTAAAGGTGTTTTTGCCAAACATTATAGGCTGGTAGCGCTTTCTTTGGTAGTCGTTTTCATCTATGGAAGTATGCTATGGTATATTTTTCCGGTGAAGGAAAATATTTCATGGGAAGGGCATCTTGCCGGCTTTATCACGGGCTTTTTGTTGGCCTTGACCACAAAGGTGAAGCTTCCTGTTGAAAAGAAATATGAATGGGAGCGGGAGGATTACAATGAAGAGGAGGATCCTTTCCTGAAACATTTTGATGAGGACGGCAATTTTATTGAAACCACGGAAGACCCCAAAGACCACATCCAGATAAAATATCATTATAAAGAGGATAAGGAACAAAAATCCTAGGCCTTTCGTTGACGAACCACTTCATAAAGGAACACACCACAGGCCACGGAAACATTCAGGGAGCCAATGCTGCCCAAAAGTGGCAATTTGGCCGTGTGATCCAAAATAGCAAGAATGGAAGGAGAAATGCCCCGATCTTCGGATCCCATAACCACAGCACAGGGTTGGTTAAAATTCACAGCATAAATTTCGTCTTCGGTCTTTTCGGTGGCACCTACAACACTGATTCCTGAGGACTGTAAATAGAATATGGCATCCTTTAGGTGGTCCACTTTGGCAATGGGCACATTGAAGGCTGCCCCCGCAGAAGTCTTTATCGTGTCATCGGTGATGGGAGCTGCTCCACTTTTGGGGACAATAATGCCATGCACCCCACAACATTCAGCGGTTCGGATCATGGCACCGAAATTGCGCACATCCGAAACTTGGTCCAAAAGCAGTAAAAAGGGCATTTTTTCTTTGGAAATCACATTTTCCACCAACGTTTCGAAATCATGGAACTTCACTGGTGAAATCTGCGCTACCACCCCTTGATGGTTGTTTCGGGTGAGTCGATTGAGCTTTTCAATGGGCACATACGAAGCACTGATGCCATTTTTTCGAATGGTCGACTCCAATTCCTTGAAAAGTTCGCCCTTAAGGCCTCTCTGCAGGAATATTTTGTTGATGGGCTGGTCTGCATCCATGGCCTCCATAACGGCCCGTATTCCATAAATCTGGTCACTCATCTCCTTGGGTTCAATTGCGTGGACGCTGCAAATATATCACGAAGATATCTTGTGGACACCAAGAGGACCATTATTCGTGGTATTTAACAACAAAGTCTCGTTATTGGCATTGGTGATCAACTCAACACTCTTCACATTTCCGTTCATAAAAAGCCCAGAATCTTGATAGGGTACGCTGATGTACCCGTCATTTCCGTTGGAAAGCAGAATTACACCGGATAGTGCATCCAATCTGGGGGTTTCCACCTCGGTTTCGTAAATGTTTCCAACCGCAATGATGTCTTCGTACCCGTCTTGGTTAAGGTCGGCAATAGCGCAATCCAAAATGGGAATGGTCTGTCCCGAAACGGGAAGAACATGCTTTTCAAAGACCAGATTGCCCTTGTTGATCAATACAATGGACTGAAGTTCGGTTACAGTGCTCTCATAGGAAGATTTTAGCTTTTCCCCATAAATGTCCACCAAACTGGCATTGGCAAATTCGGAGTAGGTCTCAAATTTTTCCTTGATAAAAGGCATTTGTTGGGAAGAACATTCCCTGCCACGCACCGGAACGTATGTTCCTTTGTATTTTTTGCTCAGGACGATGTCATTGGTGCCATTTTCATCAAAATCGGTGGCATATACCTTAAAGGGCTTTTCCTCGGAAGCCTTGAATTTTATGTTGAGACCCACATTCCCAACCACATAATCCTTGAGACCATCTTTGTTGACATCGGTCTCGGTAACGGAGAACCACCATCCCTTTTCATTGAGCATGGAATCCGCTGCTCCCCTATTTTTAAAGGTACCCTGTTCATTGATGAAAACACCAATCCCGGTCCATTCGCCTACCGCGATGAAATCGGGCCAGCCATCATTGTTCACGTCTGTGGTCTGGATGTCATTGACAATGCCAAAATCTTGGAATTCCGGGGCCACTTGTTGGGTAACGTCCACCAATTCACCATTCCTGTTTTCCAACAGCACAGAAGTTTGTGGTTTAGGGTATTGTTTGGGAACTACCCGATTTCCCACCAAAATATCATTATCCCCATCCTTATCAAAATCTATAATGGATACAGATTTTCCATTTTTGGGAAGTTTGGAGAGTGCATCGCTTTGCAGTCTTTTGAATTGTCCGTTACCATCGTTAATGTAGATTCGGTCTGCATGGTAGGATGAATTTTCAGCAAACTCATTTCCACCACTTACCACATAAAGATCCATATCGGCATCCCCATCAAAATCAAAAAATACGGATTCCATGTCCTCATACTGGGCATCGTTGGAGAGGGCAGGGGAGTTCAATTTAGAAAATCCTCTGCTGGATTGCACATAGAGTTGCCCAGATTGCCCAGAAGCGCCCCCTACGTGAATATCTTCCAATCCGTCGCCATTAATATCACCTTTGGTGATAAAAGGGCCGAGATTGGATTGTTTGTAGGGAAGGAGGATCTCTGTTTCAAAATCGTCATACACATTTTCGGTATGTGTAAAATCCAATCCCACTGCTTTGGCATCGAGTCCAGCAAAATAGGTGCTCTTTTCCGATGCGGGAGAAATTGGAATGGTGGCGTCGCTCTCATTGAAGGTAAGCGTGGAATTGGCCGGAACATTGAATTTTTGCTCCATTTTTCCCGATTTCCAATACACAGTCACAGTGTCTACGGTTTGTTGATGGGCAAGCCCAAAAAAGGCCTTGGGTTCTTGGGCCGAGCGGTAGCCCCGGACCCTTTTTACTTCAACCATTTGGGAAGTGTTGCCCGCACTGACCTTTACTTTGGCAAATTCCTCGGAAGAATCCCCATTGGTGATGACTTTCAAGTAATTTCCAAGTTCATCTTCAACGGAAAGGTTTTTATAGACAAAAGCGGCTTCATCCATGTTGTTGATAATGATGTCCAGATCGCCGTCATTGTCCAAATCACCGGAAGCTGCCCCATTACTGAATGAAAAATCGCCCAAGCCCCAATCTCTTGCAACATCATCATAAATGAGTTCCGAGGTTCTTTTGTACATGATGTTGGGCAATTTTTCGGAGGGCATGGACTCATAAAGTTGTTGTTTTACATCCAAAGGGACATTCTGCCCATATTTTTGTCTCGCCTCAAAGACCTTCATTTGTAGATCATTGTCCAAGGCATACCGACGATACCCGTTGGTAACATGGATTTCCTTGTGTCCGTCCAGGTCAAAATCGTTCATGAGCACTGACCAGCTCCAATCGGTATTGGCCACCCCGGACAGTTGCGAAATATTGCTGAATTTGTTCCGGCCCATGTTCTTTTGAAGCGAATTGTACATGTATTGGTAGTGGTATCCGGCCTTGTTCACCAAATAATCGAACCGTTGGGTGTTCATGGAGGCCATCAATGTTTTGGAACGGACATGGTCGTTTGCGGCCATATCCAGGACAAAGATGTCCTGAAGGTCGTCGTTGTCCAGATCGGCAATGTCTATCCCCATGCCGTAAAATGATATCTGATCGGTGGTTTCCTTGATTTGGTCCGTGAAGGTGCCATCATGGTTGTTGATGTAGAGCGCATCGGGCAGATAATAATCACTGGCCATGTAAATGTCCATCCAACCATCTTCGTTGATGTCGGCAACGGCAAGGCCTAATCCAAAGATGGGTTTTTCAAGCCCCGCTGCTTTGGTGACATCGGTAAATGTTCCGCCATCATTTCTATACAAATGTGACGAGTTGAAATAGGCGGTTTCCGCATCGGAATTCACATAACGATTGAAGCTGATGGGGTCCATGCCGTAGAGTTCATTCTCGTTCATGACCAGACAATCCAGATCCCCGTCTTTGTCCATATCAAAAAATACGGATTGTGTGCTGATGCCCATATCGGCAAGCCCGTATTGCTCAGCTTTTTCCTCAAAAGTTCCGTCTTGTTTGTTGATGAACAACAAATTTTTTCGTTTGTCCCGGGTGTTGGGCCCCCCTTGGGAGACATAAATATCCATCCAGCCATCTTGGTTGACGTCGGCAAAAGTGACGCCGTTGGACCAGACTTTTCCCGTATTGATTTGGGCTGATTCCGATACATCCTTGAACACTAGGTCACCTTGATTGAAGTACAAAGTGTTGTTGACTTGGTTTCCACAGAAAAACACATCCAAAAGCCCATCGTTGTTCAGGTCTTCCATGCCAACTCCGGCACCGTTGTAGAAGTAATCGTAGTCGAAGAGGTTGTTAAGGCTTGCAACGTCGTGGGTAATGGTATTTGAAAATGTAATGCCACTTTCCTGTGTCCTTATTTTTTTGAAAATGGGATCTTGCTTTTCAGCTTTTGCTTGTGTTTGGGAACCTTCTTTGTTGTTTTCAGATCTCCCGCAACTTACTATGAATGCCAGTATTAGAAATACTCGAAAGAAATTGGTCATATGCTTTAAAATATTTGGGAACAATAATTTGTATAGTATTGTCTTTTATTGTGAGAAATGAACAGCTTGATAAAGGTAAGATAATCAATTGTAAAACAGATGATAAGAAAAAAAAGCCACCTCGTAGAGGTGGCTTTTAATATGTCTATATAAAGCCGATATAATTAAGGCTTACAGAAATCTATTGTAATTGGGCCAGCTTCTGTACCAGCGGTAACATTGCCAACCAAGTTTCCATTTGGTGTGTAGATCTGCATGGTAATTTCACCATAAAAATCTCCAGGAAAATACCAGTCAGCTGTTTCTGTACCTACTGGAATCTCGATAGTAGTAGAACCGCCAGAAGCTCCAGGCGTACAAGCAAAGCTAGAAGCTGCGTATGGGGAGCAAAGACCAAATTCCAACACGGTGCCGTCATCCAATGTTACGGTAACGGGATCACCAGCGTTGCCATCTGTAGTTTGCCACCCGTCACCAAAGGAATCCTGCATGTCGATTGTCCAAGTTCCCGGTGTTGGCGGAACAGGAGGACAAACTATTGCAGAAGTATACGCAAAGGGTGATCTAAAAAACGATCCACCCGTAACGGTACCGTTGGCGTCGTTGGTAAAGGTTCTACCATCTGTAAGTACAGCTTCCAAACGAATGAGAAATATATCGCCTCCTTCAATATCTGCATCTGCTATACCAGTTCCAGCAATGGCTTCTGCATAGGTCAAGGAAATATCCCCTCTTGGCAAACCAAAGTCTCCCCCTGGAGTAAAGTTTGAAGCAGGAATGGTCATGACCAATGCTTCTGGAGTGGTGACATCCGTTTCTCCATCGGGAACATCGGTATCCAGATAGGTTACATACACTTGAACTTCAGAAAGTAGGGATCCACCTTCTTCATCCTGTACCTCTAGGGTAACCCCCCACATTGAATCTGGGTTGTTAATGTCAAACTCTACTCCAAGCGTAGCAACTGTCCTTAGGACAAGCCCTCGGGTAGTACCCTCATATACTTCATCTATAAGCTTTTCTTCGCTACAGGAAAAAGCAATGCAAACGAAAAAAAGCAGTGTTATATGTTTTTTTAATTTTTTCATGATTTTAATTTTAACGTTCATCGCTTTCATTAATTAGAAAATGGGAATCCACTTTCTGGATTATTGTCCCAGAATACCCGAACAGACTGATCTGATTTTTGTGTAATGTTGGGGTTACTGGTCACAGCCTGGTTGGGATAGTACATGGAGCGCATAAACACTCCTGGGTCTGGCTCCCTGTTGGGTTGCAACGTACTTGGGTATCCTGTTCTCCTATAAAAATTATAGGTCTCGATACCGTTACCATAGTGGCTTACCAAAAACTGCTCTGCAAGAACGTCCCATTTATCATCACCGGTAGCACTGTTAAAGGCTGCTACGGTAGCTGCGATAAAGTCGGTTACGTCAGTAGGCGTAGGCTCAAACGAAAGGTCGGCACCTGCATCATTGGAAACATAAGATTGTGCCTTTGCAATCTGTTTGGTCAAAGCATTTTCCAAGTGGGTAGCAGCGACACCGGGCTGGCCAGCGGCCAAGGCCATCTCAGCTCTCCAAAAGTCCACCATAAAGGCATCCAAAATTGGGGTAATTCCTGTTCCGCCGGCTCCAAAGGATAGCGGATCATTGGCCTGGGCAATCGCGGCAAAGCTGTCATCGTCAAAACGACCACCTGCTGGATAAACTCCAAAAGTAGTCCTCAACAAACCGTCTGGTGGAATACCTTCATCATCTCCATGATCCCTGCCCCAATATCCATTAGGCAATGCACAGAAGGTAAACCCTCCAGTAACATAATGGGAAGGAGGTGTTTGTAAGGAGCATGTAAGCAACTCTTCATTTGGAGCTACACCATCCTGACCAGGAACATCCAAGGTCTGGCGATAGAAGTAATATCTCAATCTGGGATCATCACTGGTGTCCATAAGGTTTATCATCCAGTTAGACGCATAATGCCCAGCCCCCGCAGAGGCATAGTTGATACCATAATTTGGATGTCTAGTATCCGGCTGTGAAGCACTGGTGCCTGGCCAGAACCAGTCGAAATCATCTGCAGTATCCGTAATATAGTTACCAGAGTTGATTATAGCATTGAAGTTTGCAGCAGCTGATGGATCTACCAAACGTGTCTGTAGATAAATCTTAAGCTTCAAGGTATTTGCAGCATTTACCCATTTTGAATAGTCATTATTGTAAAAATAATCTACAGGGGGAAGTACTGCTGCATCCGTATTGAAGTTGACAATGGCCTGATCCAAAAGGGATAGAGCCGCAGCGTAAACCGATTCCCCACTATCCAGGGTAGGATTCAAGATTTCCGGAGCCTGTAGTGCCTCGGTATAGGGAACGTCTCCAAAGAAATCCACCAAGGTAACAAGAGTGTATGCCTCAATGAATTGGGCAATCCCAAGATGTTTCGTGAGGCCACTTTCTTCAGCTGCGGGTGTCATAAGACGGATATCAAAAAGAATACCCCTATAGGCATTGTCCCATTCATCATCCGTATCAATATCCTGATAACCACTTCTATAATCTCGAGAGTTATAAGGCATTACTCGTGTCAATTCACTTCCCAAGATGGAAAACCCATCCCCGGTCACGTTACCGCCAGTGGTAAAATTATCCTGGGGGTCCCCCGTTGCGTCCCCATCAATTTGTCTTGCAAAATCTTCCTGAATCGAGTTCAGAAAGAAGTCCGGGCTTGCCTGTTCTGGTGTCAAGAAATTAGGGTCCTGTGTAAGATCCAGTTCGGTGGACTCACAAGATACCATCAATGACCCAACAAGCAAGGCTGATGCTATATATGTGCTTATGTTTTTCATTTTTATAACTATTTTTTTCATCTTAGAATGTTGCTTTAACACTGAATCCATATCTTCTAGAGCTAGGTCCGTTCAAGAAATCAAAACCAAACCCGTTACCAACACCTGTACCAGATGTGTTGGCGTCAAAATTGGCACCATCTGGAGTGTTAATGGCATCATACCACAAGTTGAATCCTGAAACCGTAAATGACAATGAGCCAAATGGTGTCCTGTCCAAGAATTTCTTGGGAACTGAATAGCCCAAAGAAACTTCCTGCAATCTCAACATGGTTCCATCGTATACTTGTAGTTCACTGGGACCAAAGAGTACGTTGTTAAAGAAGTAATCAGAGTTGTTGATTTGGACATCGTTTACCGACCCATCACTTTGTTTTACCCCTGGAAGGATATAGGTGTTTTCCCTATCCACAGTTTCAACAATCAAACCTCTACCCAACAAAGTAGAAATAGTACTTGAGTAGATATCCCCTCCTTGGGTCCAGTTGAACTGGAAGCCAAAGTTGAAGTTCTTAAAAGAGAAGGTGTTGTTGAAGTTTGCCATGAAATCCGGGTTCGGATCTCCGATGATACCATCCTGGGAATCTTGTACATAGTCCCCAGCAGAGTTGACCACCAAATTGCCGGCATCATCCCTAAGAACACGGCTACCGTAGATTACACCAAGAGGTTCACCTTTAATGGCCGCGTTACCCAAGTTAGAGAAACCGGAATATACGATTAGGTCAGTTTCTTGACCCAAGTCTTCAACAGTGGTCTCGGTGGCACTGAAGTTTACATTTGATCTCCAGTTAAAGCCATCGCTATCACTTCTGATCAAGTTCAGTCCAAGGTCAATCTCTACACCTTCACCCTTGATCTCACCAACGTTTGTGGTTGTTCTATAATACCCAGAAGCTGGATCCAAAGGTTGGGTCACGATCAAATCCGTGGTTGTTCTCTGGTAAATGGAAGCATCCAAGGTGATGCGTCCGTCCCACCATCTTGACTCAATACCAAGTTCTATTTCGGAAACTTGCTCTGGCTTTAGGTCAGGGTTACCCAAGGTAAGAGGACTTGTATTGGTTACAATGTTTCTTCCCGTGTTGTCCTGAAAATCCTGGGTGTCCAAAGAAAGTCGTGATGAAATCGGATAAGAATCAGAGTTTTGATCAGGGAAACCTGCAGAGGTTCCGTAACCGGCCCTTATCTTAAGATAGTTCAATGCATCGCTTTTCAACCCATCAAAAGCAGTTGTGGGCACAAAGGATACACTGGCACTAGGGTAGAACAATGACCTATTGGCCTTGTCCAAGTTGGATACCCAGTCATTCCTTGCGGCCAGGGTTACGAAAACGAAGTTATCGTAATCAAATTCCGCTTGGCCGTAAAGACCCATTACATTACGTTCGGAAGTTCCCTGAATCTCATTGTTATTCAAGAAGTTGAAGTGGCGAAGTACATCGAAGACCTGTTGGCCATCACTGGAAATACCATTTTGGTTAAAGACTTCCCTCCTACCATTGAAACCAAGGTTGAATGTACTACCAATGGTCTCTGTCAAATCAAAATCACCGTTGATCGCAACGTTGTGGTCCCAAATGGTATTGGTGTTGTTCCAGGTCTCATAGATACCGCTCTGTAACCTGATATCGTTACTGTTACTGTTTACACCACCTTTGTTCTGATAGTTTACGTTGTTCTCGCTATAGTTGTCAATACCTACCCTATATACGATGTTCAGGTTTTCACTTATGTCATATTGGATTCCCATATTACCGAACACCCTGTTGGTCTCTTGCTGGGTACCGGAGTTGTTCACGGTCCACAAGGGGTGTTGTATGGAGTTGTTCTGACGATAGTAAACGCTGCCTCCAGTAATTGGATCTTGGTATGGCAGACCCAGAACATCCACAGAACGGGGCGTAAAGTACAGATCCCCAAATACAGAGGAACCGCCACCGGTTGCACCGTTACCCTGGCTCAATGCCACGGGTGGAGAAATAAACTTGGTACGTGCATAGTTAAGGGTACCGGATACGGTAAACTTATTGCTCAACACCGCTCTACCACCAATACCAAAGTTGTTCCTGTTCAAACTGTTGCCAGGAGTAAAACCTTGATCTTTTAAATAACCATAGTTGGCATTGTAGGAAACTTTTCCATCCGATGATGCTCCTGCAATGTTGATGGAAGTATTGGTGACCGTACCAGTCTTAAAGAAGTTTTCAAAACTCTTGTAGGGTTTCCACTCGTAACGAGCTCCTTGAAATTCAGGAAAGGCCGCTTGAATGGCCGATGTTGAAGTGGAATATGGGTGAGGTAGCGTTCCGTTTGAATCGAAAGAAGCACTGTTCCCCCAACCGGAAAGACCTTCTCTTCTAAAGCTGGGTCCCCAGTTACTGAAGAACCAACCAAAAGCCTGGTCGAAACCGTTACCATATTCATTTTGGTATTCAGGTTTTGAAGCAATCTCATTGAAGAACATGGAAGAAGTGACCGTGATTTCTGTCTTCTTGGCTCCTTCTCCTCCTGCTCCTGCTTTGGTGGTGATCAAGATCACACCATTTCTACCCAAAGATCCGTATAGCGTGGAGGCTGCAAGACCTTTCAATACGTTTACGCTTTCAATACTGTTTGGATCCAAATCCAAGAACCTACTGGAACCGTTGTTACCGTTGATGAAATCCTGACGGCTACCTTGTCTACCGGAAGAGTTGGTGTCTCCGTTGAAAGGAACACCGTCCACAATGAACAAGGGTTGGTTACTTTGGCTAAAGGAGTTGAAGCCACGAATGATAATGTTGGTACCCGAGCCGGATAGACCACTCTGTTGGGTGATGTTCACCCCAGAGGCCTTACCCATAAGCACACGTCCCAAATCACCTTCGGCCTTTTCCTCCAGTTGTTCGGAGCTTACTTCAGCTACCGCGTACCCCAAGGCTTGCTTCTCCCTTTTGATACCAAGGGCCGTTACAACCACCTCTTCAAGGGCTTGGGTGTCTTCTTCCATCTGAACATTGATCACACTTCCTGCACCAACAGTTCTACTTGTGGCTCTTTGCCCTATATAAGTAAATTGTAGTGTTTGACCTTGACTTGCACTGATCGAATAGTTACCATCAAAATCTGTTTGGGTACCGTTGGTGGTCCCTTCGACGACAATGTTGACCCCAGGCAACGGAAGACCATCGGAATCCGTAACAGTACCTGTAATCGTCTTGTCTTGTGCAAAGGATACATGCACAACAAACGCCAATAACAGCGTTAACAATCCATTAAGTTTTGTTCTCATTTTTAAATTATTTGAATTAGCTAGCCGCTAAAATCATAATTTCATGTTAATAATCCAAACTAATTTTACTAAATTTTTAAGATGATGTTAGCAAATGCAATAACCTCAAAATGAGCTTTGCTATTTAACAGACTTGTTAATTTGACCCCTTGAAAATTGTGATGAATATAAAAAAGGACTGAATTTAGGGTGTTAATTATAACAAATACACGGGGTTATTGCGGTAATTAGCTGAGGGTTATCTTAATGTGGATTCGCTTATACCTTAATTATATATAATTAAAATTTTAGCCTGTGCTTTTTGTGGTTTTGGTGCATTGGCTCACGTTCTTTTGATATAAATGACATTTATTTATTTTCCATGGCCCTTAACTCCTTAATTTTTATATATTTAAGGTAGATACTTAATTTTATCTTAAAATTTATGTTATGAAAAAATCGTTTTACATCGTATTTGGGGTCATAATGTCTTTTGGCTTCCATGCAAATGCGCAGGGTAATATTCATTCTTCTGGAGAAGGTGGGGTGTTTACCCAGAATGCATTGGCGGGACTGAAGGGGGTTGATGCCGAAAATTTTGACATGGGCAACAATCCGGCCATGATGGATCTCTACAACGATATGCGGATGAAGTTTGGACGCATGGGAGAAGAAGTGAACCTGACTTTGGACGATATAGACGGAACCATTTACTTGAATGAAGACTTTACTTTGGGGGCTCTCTATGAAGATGGTGTGGCCTTTAAGCGTTTGTACCTTCGGTATGATGCGTACAATGATGAAGTGGAGTTGAAGGAATCCGCAGATTCCGATGTGGTGCGTGCCATGGTCAAGCACCCAAAGTATTCGTGCTCCATAAATAACGATAAATTTGTATACACGGATTACCTGAATGAAGACGGAGAAACCGTGAGCGGATATTTACAACCCTTGGTTTATGGAGAAGGATATGTTCTGTATGAACGCCAAATTAAAGTCTTTAAAGAAGGGAAGCCCGCAAAGACATCGTTGGACAACTCCTTCCCGCACCGCTTTTTGGACAAGACTGAATATTTTGTGTCCGCTGATGGTGAGGCCCCTAAATTCATGAAGACGAAAAAGTCGGATGTGCTTTCCGTGTTTCCAGATGATCAATATGGCGCCATGAAGAAGTATGTGAAGGGCAAGCGCATCGATTTTGATGATAGCAGGGACCTGATGAACCTCTTCGCGTACGCAAATACATTGTAATGATTACGGAGGTTGCATTACTGTGACCTGCTGTGTAGATAATAATTCAAAAGAAATTGAAAATGACAAAAAGAAATTTACTTGGAACGATTATGATTCTTTGCGCCGTAATGTCCGTAAGTGCACAAGGTAATATACATGTGCAAGGAGAGGGAGGTGCGTTTTCCCAAGACAGGCTTGCATTGTTAAAGAATGGTGAAGGTGGAGGATTGGGCAACAACCCGGCCATGATGGATCTCTATAATGACATGCGCATGAAGTTTGGCCGTATGGGGGAAGAGGTCAACCTCACCTTGGACGATATTAACGGTACCATATACCTAAATGAGAACTTTACGTTGGGAACGCTCTATGAAGATGGAGTGGCCTTTAAGAAACTGTACCTTAGGTATGATGCCTACAATGATGAAGTGGAGCTAAAAGAGTCCGTAGATTCAGATGTGGTGCGGGCCATGGTACAACATCCAAGATATTCCTGCTCAATGAATGGCAATGAATACCTATATATAGAGTACTTAAATGAAGACGGCGAATCTAAAGAAGGCTATTTATCGCCTTTGGTTTCTGGAGGGGATTACATTCTTTTAGTTAAGAACAGTAAAGTGTTCAAAGAGGGGAAACCTGCAAAGACCTCGTTGGACAATTCCTTTCCGCACCGTTTTTTGGACGAGACCGAATATTACGTGTCAAAAAATGGAAAATCCCCGGTTTTTATGAAAACCAGGAAGTCTGATGTACTTTCCGTGTTTGCGGAAAAGCACCAAAAGGCGATAAAAAGTTACATGAAGGACAAGCGTCCCAATGTAAAAGATGCTGGCGATTTGATAAACCTATTCGCGTATGCCAATACCTTATAGAAAGTTGATTATTAATAAACCGGAATAAAATTTGAAAGTATGAAACAATTATTTTTTATTATGGTTTGTGGTGTATTCGCCCTTAATTTGGCGATGGGGCAAAATAAAAGTGTGCAAGCTTGGGGGGTAATTCCTGGCGAATATAACATAGAGCAGGCCTGGGGAAACAATCCCTCCATGGAAAATCTATATAGTGATATGCGGATCAAGTTTGGCCGGATGGGAGAAGAGGTAAACTTGACCCTGGAAGACATTGATGGAACCATATATCTTAATGAGAACTTTACCTTGGGTTCCTTATATGAAAACGGAGAGGAATTTAAGAAGATGTATTTGCGATATGACGCCTACAACGACGAGGTCGAGCTTAAGGAGACTTTGCAATCTGATGTAGTACGTTCCATGGTAAAGCATCCTGTCTATTCCTGTTCCGTTAACGGCAATGAATACTACTATTTAGGATATACCGATGAGGACGGCAACCCCCAAAAGGGGTATTTGACCCCTTTGGTGACCGGTGACGACTATACCCTTTTTGTAAAGCACATAAAAGTGTTCAAAGAAGGAAAACCTGCAAAGACATCCTTGGACAACTCCTTTCCGCACCGCTTTTTGGACAAGACGGAATACTACGTTTCCAAAACAGGAGAAGCGCCGGTTTTTATGAAGACCAGAAAATCTGATGTTCTTTCAGTATTTACGGAGAACGACCAAAAGGCCATAAAAAGCTACATCAAGGACAAGCGCCCCAATGTAAATGATGGTGACGATTTGCTCAATTTGTTCACTTATGCCAATACCTTGTAAATAATAGGGTCGCACATCTAATTTGGTAGGGTGGCCAGCTAATTATATCGCCATGAAAAAAATGCTCTTGATCATTCTTTTTGCAATTTTTTTTGCTCCAGACTGTATGGGGCAGTATGGTGTTGCCCAGGCATGGGGGACTGATCGGGGCCTGCATGGCACTACCCAAGCTCTCACCAACAATAATTTCATTGAAAATCTCTCCAGTACTATGGGAGCCAAGTTTGGTTTCAAGGGGGTAGGGGGCAATCTTGCAGAGGGGGATATTGAGGGTACCATCTATCTCAATGAAAATTTTACTTTGGGAACGCTTTATGTCAATGATAAGGAGGTCAAGAAAATGTATATGCGCTATGATGCCTACAATGATGAAATTGAACTGAAGGATGCGTTGAATTCCGAAGAGATTAAGGCCATGGTTAAGCACCCTGTTTATTCTTGCTCTTTGGATGGAGATGAGTATTATTACCTAGGATATACAAATGAAGTTGGTGGCGAGAAAAAAGGTTACTTGGTTCCTATTGTAATAGGTGACGCCTACACGCTTTTCATCAAGTATCAAAAAGTGTACAAAAAAGGAAAACAGGCCAGCACCCCATTGGATGCCTCATTTCCACCGCGCTTATTGGACAAGACCGAATATTATGTTTCCGTAAATAATGAATCTCCTTTTTTTATGAAGGCCAAAAAATCGGAGGTAATTTCCATATTCCCGAAACAAAATCAAAGCGCAATTAAAAAGTACATTAAAGAAAAGCGACTTAAAGCGGGCGACCACAATGATTTGCGTAATCTGTTCACCTATGCCAATACATTATAATATAGGTCTAAGCAAGGCTTGCTTGGGTTTTGGACAACAGAACAAGATATAAAAAGGTGTGTTGCAGCACCTTTTTTTAATTATGTCGTAAAATAAAGTATTCTTGATTTGAATTATTCCGAAATATCACTACATTTGCAGCCCTCAAAATGAGGGTTATTTAGTTTTTAATAGAAATTTTAATGCCAACAATTTCACAATTAGTACGAAAAGGAAGAGCCACAATTACCAAGAAGAGTAAATCGGCTGCTTTGGATTCGTGTCCTCAACGAAGAGGGGTTTGTACACGTGTATACACCACTACGCCTAAGAAACCAAACTCTGCAATGCGTAAAGTTGCAAGGGTAAGGTTAACCAATGGTAAAGAGGTGAACGCATACATCCCCGGAGAAGGACACAACCTCCAAGAGCACTCGATAGTATTGGTTAGAGGTGGAAGAGTAAAGGATTTGCCTGGTGTGCGATATCATATCGTTCGCGGAGCGTTGGACACTGCCGGTGTGGCAGGAAGAACGCAGCGACGATCAAAGTATGGTGCAAAGCGTCCTAAAAAGTAATCAACTTTAAGAAGAAGCGATGAGAAAAAAGCAGGCAAAAAAAAGACCGTTATTGCCAGACCCCAGATTTAACGATCAATTGGTCACACGTTTTGTGAACATGATGATGTGGGATGGTAAAAAGTCAGTTGCATTCAAAATTTTCTACGATGCAATTGATATTGTTGACGAAAAGAACACTGACGAAGAAAAAACAGGATTGGAACTTTGGAAAGATGCCCTTTCCAATGTTATGCCGCACGTTGAGGTAAGAAGTAGAAGAGTAGGTGGTGCAACATTCCAGATTCCTATGCAGATTCGTCCAGACAGAAAGATATCCACTGCAATGAAATGGTTGATCCTTTACGCGAGAAGACGTAACGAAAAATCCATGGCACAGAAATTGGCCTCCGAGATTTTGGCCGCAGCCAAAGAAGAAGGGGCAGCAGTGAAGAAAAGAGTAGATACACACAAAATGGCCGAGGCCAATAAAGCATTCTCACACTTTAGATTCTAATCATTACAATGGGAAGAGATTTAAAATATACAAGGAATATAGGTATTGCAGCTCACATTGATGCTGGTAAAACAACTACTACAGAGCGTATTCTTTTTTATACCGGTGTGAGCCATAAAATTGGAGAAGTGCACGATGGTGCCGCAACCATGGACTGGATGGAGCAAGAGCAAGAGCGTGGTATTACCATTACCTCTGCAGCCACTACCTGTACATGGAAGTTCCCAATGGAGAATGCACAGCCATTGCCAGATACAAAAGATTACCACTTTAACATTATCGACACTCCCGGACACGTGGACTTTACCGTTGAGGTAAACCGTTCACTTCGTGTGTTGGACGGATTGGTGTTCTTGTTCAGTGCCGTTGACGGTGTTGAGCCACAATCCGAGACCAACTGGAGATTGGCCGATAACTACAAAGTGCCACGTATCGGTTTCGTAAACAAAATGGACCGTCAAGGTTCCAACTTCTTGAACGTGTGCAAGCAGGTTCGTGAAATGTTGGGCTCCAATGCAGTGCCAATTGTATTGCCAATCGGTGACGAAGCTGATTTTAAAGGAATTGTTGACTTGGCCAAGAACAGGGCTGTTGTTTGGCACGAGGATAACTTCGGTTCTACCTTTGATGTAGTGGACATTCCTGAAGAAATGAAGGATGAAGTTAAGGAGTTTCGAGCTGCCTTGATTGAAGCCGTAGCAGAATATGATGAAAATTTGATGGAGAAATTCTTCGAAGATGAAGATTCCATCACAGAAGATGAAGTACACGCTGCGTTGCGCGCTGCGGTAATGGACAGGGCCATCATTCCTATGATTTGTGGTTCGTCCTTTAAAAACAAAGGGGTTCAATTCCTTTTGGACGCCGTTTGCCGTTACTTGCCTTCGCCTTTGGATAAGGATGATATCATCGGAATCAATCCAGATACAGAAAAAGAAGAAAGAAGAAAACCAGATCCAAAACAACCTTTTTCAGCACTGGCCTTTAAGATTGCTACCGATCCATTCGTAGGACGTTTGGCTTTCTTTAGAGCATATTCTGGTCGTTTGGACGCAGGTTCTTACATCTTGAACAACCGTTCAGGAAACAAAGAGCGTATTTCCCGTATCTATCAGATGCACTCCAATAAGCAAAATGCCATCGATTTTATTGAAGCAGGAGATATTGGTGCAGCAGTAGGGTTTAAGGACATCAAGACAGGGGATACCCTTTCTGATGAAAAGCATCCAATTGTATTGGAGAGCATGAATTTCCCCGATCCCGTTATCGGTATCGCTGTCGAGCCAAAAACCAAGGCCGATGTGGATAAATTGGGTATGGCTTTGGCCAAATTGGCCGAAGAAGATCCAACCTTCCAGGTAAAGACCGATGAAGCTTCTGGACAAACCATCATCTCCGGTATGGGTGAGCTCCACTTGGATATTATTGTTGACCGTTTAAGGCGTGAGTTCAAGGTTGAAGTAAACCAAGGACAGCCACAGGTTGAGTACAAAGAAGCCATTACGCAAGCTGCCAATCACAGGGAAGTTTACAAGAAGCAATCTGGTGGTCGTGGTAAATTTGCGGACATCGTATTTACTATGGAGCCTGCTGCTGAAGAAGTAATTGGTTTGGAGTTTGTCAATGAAATTAAAGGAGGTAATATTCCTAAAGAATATATCCCATCTGTGGAAAAAGGATTCAAAGAGGCTATGAAAAATGGTCCTTTGGCTGGATTTGAGATGGATAGCATGAAAATTACCCTAAAAGATGGCTCGTTCCACCCGGTGGATTCCGATTCACTATCGTTTGAATTGGCTGCAAAAATGGGTTATAGGGCCGCTGCCAAATTGGCCAAATCAGTATTGATGGAACCTATCATGAAAATTGAGGTGTTGACACCTGAGGAAAACATGGGTGACATCGTCGGCGATTTGAACAGGCGTAGAGGTACCATCAGTAGCATGAGCGATAGAGCTGGTGCCAAAGTGGTAAAGGGCGAAGTGCCATTATCTGAAATGTTTGGTTATGTAACTTCCTTGAGGACCTTATCCTCAGGTAGGGCAACATCCACAATGGAATTTTCACACTATGCCGAGACCCCTTCCAATATTGCGGAAGAAGTAATCAAAGCAGCTAAAGGAGTAACCGCTTAATTTTCAGCAAGATGAGTCAAAAAATTAGAATAAAATTGAAATCTTACGATCACAATTTGGTGGACAAATCTGCTGAGAAGATCGTAAAAACGGTAAAAACAACCGGTGCTGTGGTAACGGGACCAATTCCATTGCCAACGCACAAAAAGATATTTACGGTTTTGCGTTCACCCCACGTGAACAAAAAATCAAGAGAGCAGTTCCAATTGAGCTCTTACAAGAGATTATTGGACATTTACAGCTCTTCATCAAAAACCATCGATGCCCTTATGAAGCTTGAGCTTCCAAGTGGTGTTGAGGTTGAGATCAAGGTTTGATGAGGACTTGACTTTCTGTAAAGCAGAAAGTTTTAGCCGAACAAACACTGAGCGAAGTCGAAGTGTCTTAATAAAGAGATGCTGAAACAAGTTCAGCATAAACATGTCCTGAACGACGGTTCAGGAAAAACGGTGAAAGAAAAAAATCTGGGTCAGAGCAGAGTCTTTTCTTGACCCAATTTTTTTGCCAAGAAATTGGCGCAATGTAAAAGAGTAAACAATTAATAATTAATTATATATGTCTGGGTTAATAGGAAAAAAAATCGGTATGACCAGCATCTTCGACGAGAATGGAAAGAATGTTCCATGTACCGTTATTGAGGCTGGACCATGCGTGGTTACCCAAGTCAGAACCGAAGAGGTTGACGGGTACAAGGCCCTTCAACTTGGTTTCGATGACAAGGCAGAAAAACGTGCAAACAAGTCCGAGTCCGGTCACTTTAAAAAAGCAGGTGCTTCTCCTAAGAAAAAAGTCGTTGAGTTCCAAGGATTTGAAGGTGAATACAAATTGGGAGACACCGTTGGTGTCGACATTTTCATGGAGGGTGAGTTTGTTGACGTTGTTGGCACATCCAAAGGAAAAGGTTTCCAAGGGGTTGTTAAACGCCATGGTTTTGGTGGAGTTGGTCAAGCGACCCACGGTCAGCACAACAGGTTGAGGGCCCCCGGTTCCATTGGTGCTGCTTCATACCCAGCTCGGGTATTCAAAGGAATGCGAATGGCAGGGCAAATGGGCAATGAAAGAGTGACAGTTCAAAACTTGAGAGTGTTGAAAGTGGTTCCAGAGAAAAACCTTTTGGTTGTAAAAGGGTGTGTACCTGGTCACAAAAATGCATATGTAACTATTCAAAGGTGGCAATAATGAAGGTAGCAGTTTTAGATATCAATGGAAAAGAAACCGGAAGGAAGGTAGACCTTTCTGACGATGTTTTTGCCGTAGAGCCCAATGAGCATGCCATTTATTTGGATGTAAAGCAATACTTGGCGCACCAAAGACAGGGTACCCACAAATCAAAGGAAAGAGCTGAGATTGCTGGAAGTACCCGTAAGATCAAGAAACAAAAGGGTACCGGTACCGCTAGGGCAGGTAGCATTAAGTCTCCTATTTTTAAAGGAGGTGGTAGGATTTTTGGTCCAAGACCTAAGGATTATACCCAAAAGTTGAACAAGAACGTAAAGCGATTGGCCCGTAAATCGGCCTTGAGCATCAAGTCCAAAGAGAAAGCTTTGGTGGTTGTGGAAGACTTCAATTTTGAAGCACCCAAAACCAAGGATTTTGTGGCATTTTTGACTTCTTTGGGCCTTGAAAACAAAAAGTCCCTTATAGTGTTGGGCGATACAAATAATAACGTATATTTGTCGTCGCGTAATTTGCAACGCTCCGAAGTCGTAACAGGTTCACAATTAAATACTTACAAAATAGTTAACGCTAATAGTTTGGTATTGACCGAAAGTGCTTTGGAAGGAATTGAATCGAACCTAAAGAAATAAAAGTATCATGAGTGTGTTGATAAAACCGATAATTACGGAAAAAATGACCGCTGATAGCGAGCTTTTCAATCGTTATGGTTTCTATGTTGAGCCAACTGCCAACAAATTGGAGATCAAAGATGCCGTTGAAGCCACTTATGGTGTTTCTGTGGAAAAGGTAAGAACCATGAACTATGGTCCAACCCGTAAGAGTCGCTATACAAAAACCGGAATCCAGCATGGAAAAACAAACGCTATGAAGAAAGCAATTGTTGATGTGGCTGAAGGTGATATTATTGATTTTTACAGTAATCTATAAAGACGAGAAATGTCAGTTAGAAAATTAAAACCGATAACCCCTGGACAGCGTTTTAGAGTAGTAAACGGATTTGACGCGATTACTACTGATAAGCCGGAGAAAAGCTTGCTTGCTCCGTTAAAAAAGTCAGGTGGTAGGAACAGTCAAGGAAAAATGACCATGCGCCATAGAGGTGGGGGTCATAAGAGGAGATATCGTATCATCGATTTCAAGAGGGACAAACAAGGTGTTGAGGCCACTGTGGCTTCAATCCAGTACGATCCCAACAGAACTGCATTTATCGCCTTGGTGGAATACAAGGATGGTGAAAAAAGATATGTGGTTGCCCAAAATGGGATGCAGGTAGGTCAGACCATCAAGTCTGGTTCTGGTGCCACCCCTGAGATTGGAAATGCACTTCCTTTGAGTGAAATTCCGTTGGGTACAATCATCTCTTGCATAGAATTGAGACCTGGTCAAGGAGCAATCATGGCACGAAGTGCTGGTACGTTTGCCCAATTAATGGCCAAGGATGGTAAGTTTGTTACCATTAAACTTCCTTCCGGTGAGACCCGTATGATTTTGGCTACTTGTTTGGCCACCATCGGTGCGGTTTCCAACTCAGACCACCAGTTGTTGGTATCTGGTAAGGCCGGTAGAAGCAGATGGTTGGGCAGAAGACCAAGAACAAGACCAGTGGCCATGAACCCTGTCGATCACCCAATGGGTGGTGGTGAAGGAAGGGCTTCCGGAGGTCATCCAAGATCTAGAAACGGTATTCCTGCAAAAGGTTTCAGGACCCGTTCCAAGACCAAGGATACCAATAGATATATCATAGAACGTAGAAAGAAATAAAAGAAAAAGTAAATGGCACGTTCGTTAAAAAAAGGACCATACGTTCATTATAGTTTGGAGAAAAAAGTCCAAGCCAATATAGAATCAGGAAAAAAATCGGTTATCAAGACATGGTCCAGGGCCTCAATGATAACCCCGGATTTTGTGGGACAGACCATCGCGGTACACAATGGGAGACAATTTGTTCCTGTTTATGTAACCGAGAACATGGTAGGTCACAAACTTGGAGAATTTTCACCTACACGATCTTTTAGGGGTCATGCGGGAGCTAAAAACAAAGGTAAAAAGTAAGTAAGCTATGGGAGTTCGTAAAAGACAAATGGCCGAAAGGTTAAAGGAAGAGAAAAAGCAACTTGCTATTGCAAAGCTGAACAATTGCCCAACGTCTCCAAGAAAGATGCGTTTGGTGGCTGACCTGGTAAGGGGAAAACAAGTAGAAATGGCATTGGCTATTTTGAAGTTCAACCAAAAGGAAGCCTCAAGAAAGATGGAAAAGCTTTTGCTTTCCGCTATCGCCAATTGGGAAGCCAAGAATGAGGAGGCCAATATTGAGGAAGCCGATCTTTACATCAAGGAAATCCGTGTTGACGGAGGAACCATGTTGAAGCGATTGAGACCAGCTCCACAAGGTAGGGCTCACAGAATCAGAAAGCGTTCCAATCATGTGACCATGATCGTGGAAGCTGCCAATAACAACGTTCAAAGCTAGAAGATATAATATGGGACAAAAGACCAATCCAATAGGAAATCGCTTGGGAATTATCAGAGGATGGGAATCCAACTGGTACGGAGGAAACGATTACGGCGATAAGCTGGCTGAGGATGATAAAATAAGAAAGTACGTGCATGCACGTTTGGCCAAGGCCAGTGTATCACGGGTGATTATAGAACGTACCTTGAAATTGATCACCATTACCATTACCACCGCAAGGCCTGGTATTATCATTGGTAAGGGAGGTCAAGAGGTAGATAAACTTAAGGAAGAGCTTAAGAAAATCACCAACAAGGAAGTTCAGATCAATATTCATGAAATCAAGAGACCTGAGTTGGATGCCAATTTGGTGGCAGCCAGTGTAGCTCGACAGATCGAGAGCAGGATTTCATACCGTAGAGCCATTAAAATGGCCATTGCAGCCGCAATGCGTATGAATGCTGAGGGAATCAAGATCCAGATTTCTGGACGTTTGAACGGAGCTGAAATGGCACGTTCCGAGTCCTACAAAGAAGGAAGGATTCCATTGTCCACCTTCCGAGCCGATGTGGATTATGCCTTGCACGAAGCCCACACTACCTATGGTAGATTGGGAATCAAGGTATGGATCATGAAGGGTGAGGTTTATGGAAAAAGAGAACTTTCCCCATTGGTAGGATTGAGCAAGAGTCAAGGAAAAGGCGGTAAACAAGATGGTGGTAAAAAGCCACGCCGTAGAAAGTAATAAGATAAAGTAAGGTAAGATGTTACAGCCAAAAAGAACAAAATTTCGTAAAGCCCAGAAGGGGCGTATGAAAGGAATCTCGCAAAGAGGGCACCAACTTTCCAATGGAATGTTCGGTATCAAGTCCTTGGATTCGCACTTCATTACCTCCCGTCAGATAGAGGCTGCGCGTATTGCTGCGACAAGATACATGAAGAGACAGGGTCAATTGTGGATCAAGATTTTCCCGGACAAGCCCATCACCAAAAAACCTCTTGAGGTTCGTATGGGTAAAGGTAAAGGTGCTCCAGAATACTGGGTTGCCGTTGTAAAACCGGGAAGAATCATGTTCGAAGTCGGTGGTGTACCCATGGATGTTGCCAAGGAAGCTTTGAGACTAGCGGCTCAAAAATTACCGGTAAAGACCAAGTTTATCGTAGCAAGGGATTATTCCGCTTAATTTTTAATTGAGAAGAAAGATGAGACAATCAGAAATAAAAGAACTTTCAATTGAAGAGATCAAGGAGCGATTGGCCGAGTTCAAAAAACAGCACGCCGATCTTAAAATGGCACATGCCGTTACTCCTTTGGAAAATCCTTTACAGATCAGAAAGACGAGAAGGACGGTGGCAAGACTTGCAACAGAATTAACTAAAAGGGAATTACAATAATTGGTTCTGCCTTATGGAAAACAGAAATTTAAGAAAAGAAAGAATAGGCGTTGTTACCAGCAACAAAATGGAGAAATCTATTGTGGTTTCTGAGGTAAAACGAGTGAAGCACCCCATGTACGGGAAGTTCGTTTTGAAGACCAAGAAATATGTTGCCCATGACGAAAAGAACGATTGCAACGAAGGTGATACCGTCAAAATAATGGAAACCCGTCCCTTGAGCAAAACAAAATGCTGGAGGTTGGTTGAAATCCTTGAAAGAGCTAAATAATTATGGTACAGCAAGAATCAAGATTAAAGGTTGCGGACAATACTGGTGCAAAGGAAGTTTTGACCATCCGCGTTTTGGGAGGAACAAAAAGAAGATACGCTTCCTTGGGTGACAAAATTGTTGTTACCGTTAAAGAAGCTACTCCAAACGGTACTGTAAAAAAAGGTTCTGTGTCAACGGCAGTTGTTGTTCGTACCAAGAAGGAAGTAAGAAGACCAGATGGCTCTTACATCCGTTTTGACGACAATGCCTGTGTATTGTTGAACCCAACCGGAGAGATGAGGGGAACCCGTGTTTTTGGACCGGTTGCCAGAGAGCTCAGGGACAGACAGTTCATGAAGATTGTTTCATTGGCACCCGAAGTGCTGTAAAAGACATATCAGAGAGATGAAGTTGAAAATAAAAACAGGGGATACGGTAAGAGTCATTGCGGGAGACCACAAGGGCAGCGAAGGCAAAGTGCTTCGTGTAGACCGTGAAAAGAACAAGGCCATCGTGGAAGGCATCAATGAGGTGTCCAAACACGAAAAGCCCAGTGCTCAAAACCCTCAAGGAGGCATAACAAGAAAGGAAGCTCCTATCCATATTTCAAACCTATCGTTGATCGATCCTAAATCTGGTGATGCAACCCGAGTAGGTTACGAAGTACGCGATGGAAAGAAAGTTAGGGTTTCCAAAAAATCCAATGAAGTAATTTAGTCATGAGCTATATTCCAAGATTAAAACAAGAATATAAGGAGCGCGTGATCAAGGCGCTGACCGACGAGTTTGGTTACAAGAACGTAATGCAGGTTCCCAAATTGCAAAAGATAGTAGTGAGCCGTGGAGTTGGAGCTGCAGTATCGGACAAGAAGCTTATTGATCATGCAGTGGACGAATTGACCAACATTACAGGTCAAAAAGCAGTGGCCACCCTTTCCAAAAAGGATGTTGCATCCTTTAAATTGAGAAAAGGAATGCCGATCGGGGCAAAAGTGACCCTGAGAGGAGAGCGCATGTATGAGTTTTTGGACAGATTGATAACCAGTGCCCTTCCAAGGGTCCGTGATTTTCAAGGTGTAAAAGCCACCGGTTTTGACGGTAGGGGAAACTACAACTTGGGTGTGACCGAGCAGATCATCTTTCCAGAAATCAATATTGACAGAATCAACAGGATCAACGGAATGGACATTACATTTGTGACTTCCGCTGAAACTGATAAAGAAGCAAAATCGTTGTTAACCGAATTGGGAGTACCCTTTAAAAAGAATTAGTATGGCCAAGGAATCAATGAAAGCCCGTGAGAGAAAAAGGGCAAAAATGGTTGCAAAATATGCCGAAAAGAGAAAAGCTCTAAAAGAGGCAGGTGATTATGAAGCCTTGCAAAAGCTGCCCAAGAATGCATCTCCTGTGCGTATGCGAAACCGTTGCAAATTGACCGGAAGACCAAGAGGGTACATGAGAACCTTCGGTATCTCTAGGGTGATGTTCAGGGAAATGGCCAACAAGGGCTTGATTCCAGGAGTTAAAAAGGCAAGTTGGTAATTTAGATATAGAAAAGAAATGCTTACAGATCCAATTTCAGATTATTTGACCAGAATAAGGAATGCCAGCAAGGCAGGTCATAGGGTAGTGGATATCCCTGGTTCAAATCTAAAGAGACAGATTACCAAAATATTGTTCGATCAAGGCTATATTTTGAGTTATAAGTTCGAGGACGACAAAGTACAGGGGAATATTAAAATAGCCCTTAAGTACGATAAGTCTACCAAGGAACCCATCATTAAGAAACTAGTACGGGTAAGTAAGCCCGGACTACGTAAGTATTCCGGTTCTGGAGACTTGCCAAGGGTCTTGAACGGTTTGGGAATTGCCATTGTGTCCACTTCACACGGAGTGATGACCAGCAAACAGGCCAAGCAAGACAATGTAGGTGGTGAAGTATTGTGCTACGTATATTAATTGAGAAAAGAGAAGAAAAATGTCAAGAATAGGTAACAATCCAATCGCAATCCCTGAGGGAGTAACTGTAGAGGTTAAAGATGCCTTGGTTACCGTAAAAGGTAAATTGGGAGAACTTTCCCAAGAATTTTCAGGAGTTGAGGTAAAGGTTGAAGAAGGAAACGTTTTGGTGAGAAGACCCTCTGACTCCAAAGAACATAAAGCAAGACACGGTTTGTACCGTGCCCTTTTTTCCAATATGTTAAAAGGTGTATCCCAAGGATGGACCAAGGAATTGGAGTTGGTAGGAGTTGGATACAGAGCCAGCAACCAAGGACAGAAATTGGATTTGGCCCTAGGATTCTCTCATAACATCGTAATGGACATTGCTCCAGAGGTGAAAATTGAGACAGTTTCCGAAAAAGGGAAGAACCCTATTGTAAAACTAACATCTCACGACAAACAATTGGTGGGTCAAGTGGCTGCCAAGATCAGAGGTTTCCGTAAGCCAGAACCTTACAAAGGAAAAGGTATCAAGTTCGTTGGTGAGCAATTAAGAAGAAAAGCAGGTAAATCAGCTTAATAATTAAGACTATGGGATTATCTAAGACTGAAAGAAAACAACGCATCCGAAGAAGAATACGCAAAGTATCCTTCGGAACTGAAGCTAGACCAAGATTGTCCGTCTTCAGAAGCAATAAAGAAATTTATGCCCAGTTAATCGACGACAACAAAGGCGTTACCTTGGCTTCTGCCTCATCCAAAGATAAGGATGTGGATGCCAAAGGAACCAAATCTGAAGTCGCCACTGCAGTGGGCAAGGCCATAGCAGAAAAGGCCCTTAAGCTTGGTGTAGAGGCCGTGGCTTTTGACAGAGGTGGAAACCTTTATCACGGAAGAGTTAAATCATTGGCTGAAGGAGCAAGGGAAGCAGGACTAAAATTCTAATAAGACTATGTACCAGAAATACAAAAACGTAGAGATAGTTAAGCCAGGGGGACTGGAGTTGAAAGACCGTTTGGTTGGAGTGCAAAGGGTTACCAAGGTAACCAAAGGGGGTAGAGCCTTTGGTTTTTCAGCAATAGTTGTTGTTGGTGATGAGAATGGTGTTGTTGGACATGGTTTGGGAAAATCCAAAGAAGTAGCTACCGCAATTGCAAAAGCTATCGAGGATGCCAAGAAAAACTTGGTTCGTATCCCTTTGAACAAGGCAACACTTCCCCATGAGCAAAAAGGGAAGTACGGTGGTGCCAGGGTTTATGTTAAACCCGCATCCCATGGTACCGGGGTTATTGCCGGTGGTGCCGTAAGGGCGGTATTGGAAGCTGTAGGGGTTCAGGATGTATTGTCCAAATCACAAGGTTCTTCCAACCCACACAATGTGGTAAAAGCAACTTTTGATGCCCTGTTGCAATTGAGAAGCGCAGATACCGTTGCCCAACAAAGAGGTATTTCTTTGGAAAAAGTCTTTAAAGGATAAATAGAGGATATTATGTCAAAGATTAAAGTAACACAGGTAAAGAGCGCCATCAAAAAGCCACAGAACCAAAAAAGAACTTTGGAGGCTCTAGGGTTGCGCAAGATCGGGCAGGTTGTTGAGCATGATGCAACTCCCAATATCCTTGGAATGGTAAATAAGGTAAAACACTTGGTTTCCACAGAGGAAGCTTAAAATATAACGGCACATGGATTTACATAATCTAAAACCAGCGAAAGGCGCTGTGCACAAAGAAGGAAAACGTGTAGGTAGAGGAGAAGGCTCTGGAAAGGGAGGAACCGCTACCCGTGGACATAAAGGAGCCAAGTCTAGATCTGGATATTCCAAAAAAATTGGTTTTGAAGGTGGTCAGATGCCTTTGCAAAGACGTGTTCCCAAGTTTGGTTTCACAAACATCAACAGAAAGGAATATAAAGGTATCAACTTGGGCAGATTGCAAGAGTTGGTAGACAACGGTGTCATCAAAAAAGAAGTTACTTTGGACATCCTTGTTGAAAACGGATTGGCCCACAAAAATGATTTGGTAAAGATTTTGGGTGATGGCGAATTGAAAGCCGGCCTAAAAGTGTCTGTACATAAATTTACGGCTTCCGCTAAAGCTGCCATTGAGGCCGCTGGAGGTGAGGCAATAAGTTTATAAGGAATAGTTATAGCATGAAGAAATTTATAGAGACCATATCAAATATCTGGAAAATCGATGAGCTGAGACAGCGTATCATCTTGACCCTTGGGTTGCTTTTGGTATATCGTTTTGGTACCCGTATTGTACTTCCAGGTATAGATACTACCCAATTGACCCAGTTGGCTTCAAGTACCGATTCGGGTATTTTGGGAATTCTTAATGCTTTCACAGGAGGTGCTTTCGCCAATGCATCCGTATTTGCATTGGGAATTATGCCCTATATCTCCGCCTCCATTGTGGTTCAGTTGATGGGAATAGCCATTCCATATCTTCAAAAACTGCAAAAAGAAGGAGAAAGTGGCAGAAAGACCATCAATCAGATTACCCGATGGTTGACCATAGGTATCTGTATTGTTCAGGCACCTGCTTATTTGTATGGTCTGAGTGCACTTGGTGTTCCAGATAGCGCCTTTGTATTGGGCAAAGGTTTGGATTTCATCGTGCCAGCGGTTATTATACTGGTGACCGGATGTGTGTTTGCCATGTGGTTGGGTGAAAAAATAACAGACAAAGGTATCGGAAACGGTATTTCGTTGTTGATCATGGTGGGTATCATTGCCACCATGCCTCAATCCTTTGTTCAGGAATTCGTTTCCAGGACCACCAACAATACCGGAGGTATCATGTTCATGTTGATCGAGGTGATCATATGGTTCTTGGTGATTTTGGCCAGTGTACTTTTGGTGATGGCCGTAAGGCAGATACCCGTACAATATGCAAGAAGAACAGCTTCTGGTGGTTATGAGAAAAATATTATGGGAGCCCGACAGTACATTCCATTGAAACTGAATGCTTCCGGTGTTATGCCCATCATTTTTGCACAAGCGATCATGTTTGCCCCTGGTTTGTTGGGTAGAACCTTTAACGATACAGCAGTTGGACAATGGATGGAAGTACAGTTTGCCGATATTTTTGGATTGGCATACAACATCCTATTTGGCATATTGATCATCATTTTCACCTATTTCTACACCGCGATTACCGTGCCTACCAATAAGATGGCCGATGATCTCAAAAGAAGTGGAGGGTTTATTCCCGGTATCCGCCCTGGAAAAGAAACAGGTGATTATTTGGATAAGATCATGTCTTTGATAACGTTACCTGGATCAGTTTTCTTGGCCTTGTTGGCAGTTTTGCCAGCCGTTGTGGTAAAGTTGATGGATGTACAGGCCGGATGGGCGTTGTTCTATGGAGGAACATCACTATTGATTATGGTAGGTGTGGCGATAGATACTGTACAGCAAGTAAATTCATATTTGCTTAACAGGCACTATGATGGCCTTATGAAGACCGGAAAAAACAGAAAAGTAGCATAACATATGGCAAAGCAACCAGCAATAGAACAAGACGGGACTATTATTGAAGCATTGTCCAATGCAATGTTCAGGGTAGAATTGGAGAATGGACACGTTGTTACCGCACATATATCTGGGAAAATGAGAATGCATTACATTAAGTTGCTTCCCGGGGATAAAGTAAAGTTGGAAATGAGTCCATACGATTTAACAAAAGCAAGAATTACTTATAGATACTAGTTACATGAAAGTAAGAGCATCAATAAAGAAGAGAAGTGCCGACTGCAAGATTGTTCGCAGAAAGGGCAGATTGTACGTAATCAACAAAAAGAATCCTAGATTTAAACAAAGACAAGGGTAATTATGGCAAGAATTGCAGGGGTTGACATACCTAAACAAAAGCGAGGCGTTATTTCACTTACCTACATTTATGGTATAGGTAAAAGTAGGGCCCAAGAGATTTTGGCTAAGGCCCAAGTAAGTGAGGACACCAAGGTGTCTGATTGGAACGATGATGAAATCGGGAAGATCAGGGAAGCCGTTTCCGAGTACACCATTGAGGGTGAGCTTCGTTCAGAGACCCAATTGAACATCAAACGTTTGATGGACATTGGTTGTTACCGTGGAATTCGTCACAGAGCTGGATTGCCACTCAGAGGTCAGCGTACCAAGAACAACTCTAGGACCAGAAAAGGAAAAAGAAAAACGGTTGCCAACAAGAAAAAAGCAACGAAATAATAAGAACATAGTCATTAGTATTTAGACGTTAGAAGAATCTGTTTGAAATGTAAAAGTCTAGGATTCCAATAACTAAGAGCTAACACTAGAAACTAAAAAATATGGCAAAGGCAAGTACCAAAACAACAAAAAAACGCAAGGTAATCGTTGAGTCTACCGGCGAGGCACACGTTGTTGCATCTTTCAACAACATCATTATATCCCTTACCAACAAAAAAGGGGATGTGATCTCTTGGTCCTCAGCAGGAAAAATGGGATTCCGTGGTTCTAAAAAGAACACCCCCTACGCAGCCCAAGTAGCCGCCGAGGATTGCGCCAAAGTTGCCCACGAAGCAGGATTGAGAAAAGTAAAGGTTTATGTGAAAGGACCAGGTAACGGTAGGGAATCTGCCATCCGTTCCATTCACAATGCCGGGATTGAGGTTACCGAAATCGTTGATGTTACCCCACTTCCACACAACGGTTGTAGACCTCCCAAAAGAAGAAGAGTTTAATCAATTATAGTTTAATGGCCCCAAAAGGGTCTTCACCCGAAGGTGCAGTTAGATTATCGAAGGATAAGCCTTAATTCATAATCGCACTTTCAAATTAATAGAAGATGGCAAGATACACAGGACCAAAAACAAAGATCGCTAGAAAGTTTGGAGAAGCGATTTTCGGGGACGACAAATCCTTTGAAAAGAAAAATTACCCTCCAGGACAGCACGGAAACAACAGACGCCGTGGTAAAAAATCAGAATACGCAATCCAGTTGATGGAAAAGCAAAAAGCCAAATATACCTACGGTATTTTGGAAAAGCAATTCCGTAACCTTTTTGCCGAAGCCAAAAGAAAAGAAGGTGTTACCGGTGAAATTTTGCTTCAATTGTGCGAATCCCGCTTGGACAACGTAGTCTACAGAATGGGTATTTCCCCTTCAAGAAGAGGAGCGCGCCAATTGGTGTCGCACCGACATATCACCGTAAATGGCAATGTTGTCAACATTCCATCCTATTCACTAAAAGCAGGAGATGTTATCGGTGTTAGGGAAAAATCTAAGTCCGTACAATCCATTGAGGATTCCTTGTCCGCCAACAGCAGCGTGTACGAGTGGATCACATGGAACTCTGAAAAGAAAGAAGGTACATTTGTTGCCGTCCCAGAAAGACTTCAGATCCCTGAGAATATCAAGGAGCAGCTGATCGTCGAATTATACTCTAAATAAAATTCAACATTAATCCAATTATGGCATTACTTAATTTTCAGAAGCCCGATAAAGTTATAATGATAGATTCAACAGATTTCGAAGGGAAATTTGAATTTCGCCCTTTGGAACCTGGCTATGGATTAACAGTTGGGAATGCGCTGAGAAGGGTATTACTTTCCTCTTTGGAAGGTTTTGCCATCACTTCTGTGCGCATAGATGGAGTTGAACATGAGTTTTCTGTTATCCCAGGCGTTGTTGAAGACGTAACTGAGATCATTTTGAACCTGAAACAGGTTCGTTTTAAAAGACAGATTGATGATGTTGAAAGCGAGACCGTTTCCATTTCCGTAAGCGGAAAGGAACAGTTGACTGCTGGCGATTTCCAAAAATTCATTTCAGGGTACCAAGTGCTCAACCCAGATTTGGTGATCTGCAACATGGATCCCAAAGTGAGCATCAACCTTGAGATCATCATAGAAAAAGGACGTGGTTACGTTCCCGCTGAGGAAAACAAAAAATCCAATGCCCCTTTGGGTAGCATTGCGGTGGATTCTGTTTACACTCCGGTAAAGAACGTAAAATACAGCATTGAAAACTTTAGGGTAGAGCAAAAGACCGATTACGAAAAATTGGTTTTTGAAATCCTTACCGATGGATCCATCCATCCCAAAGATGCCTTGACCGAAGCAGCCAAGGTGTTGATCCACCACTTTATGTTGTTCTCTGATGAGCGCATCACCCTTGAGGCTGATGAAATCGCACAGACCGAGACCTATGATGAGGAATCCTTGCACATGCGTCAGTTGTTGAAAACCAAATTGGTAGACATGGATTTGTCCGTTAGGGCATTGAACTGTCTAAAAGCAGCCGAAGTGGATACTTTGGGCGATTTGGTTTCCTTCAACAAGAACGATTTGATGAAGTTCAGGAACTTCGGTAAAAAATCATTGACCGAGTTGGAAGAGTTGGTCATCAACAAAGGCCTACAATTTGGTATGGACCTTTCCAAATACAAGTTAGATAAAGATTAATAATCATATTTTGCTCTCCCGATAGCTATCGGGATTTGGTAGCAAGATGATAAACAAGAAAGATGAGACACGGAAAGAAATTCAATCACTTAGGTAGAACGGCGGCCCACAGAAAGGCCATGCTGGCCAATATGGCATGTTCCCTTATAGAGCATAAGCGGATCAATACCACTGTGGCCAAGGCCAAAGCTTTAAAACAGTTTGTTGAGCCTTTGATCACCAAAGCCAAGACTGAGAACAACCAAACTACCGAAAAAGGTACGCACAACAGAAGGATTGTTTTTAGTAACTTGAGAAGCAAGGAAGCCATCACGGAACTTTTTGGTACCGTTGCAGAGAAAGTAGCGGACAGACCAGGAGGGTATACCCGAATCATTAAGTTGGGTAACCGTTTGGGTGACAACGCCGATATGGCCATGATAGAACTAGTGGATTTCAACGAGGTATACAACGCTGGTAAACCTAAGAAGAAATCAACCAGAAGAAGTAGAAGGGGAGGAAGCAAGAAAGCGGAGCCTGTGGCACCAGCGGCGGAAACCAAAACTGACGATTCTGAAGAATAAGAACAATGTTATTAACTATTGTATTAGTGGAAAAAGGATAAGTGAAAACTTATCCTTTTTTTATGTTTTTTTGTAAACTGAAAAATTGGAACACCTCATGAAGTATCACGAAAAGAAAAAAGCACTGTTATTATTGGCGGATGGAACTATTTTCTACGGAAAAGCCGTAGGGGGCAAGGAAGGTACCGCCGTTGGGGAAGTATGTTTTAATACCGGAATGACGGGGTATCAGGAAATCTTTACCGACCCCTCATATTTCGGACAATTGATGGTCACTACCAATGCCCACATTGGGAATTATGGTGCCCATGCGGATGAAGTTGAATCCGATTCAGTAAAAATTGCGGGTCTTATCTGTAAAAATTTCAGCTACGAGTATTCCCGGCCCGATGCCAGCATGAGTTTGTTGGAGTTTTTGAACAATAACAATCTGTTTGCCATCTCTGATGTGGATACCCGCGCCTTGGTGAGTTACATTCGGGATAACGGAGCCATGAACGCCTTGATTTCCACAAGGGTGGATGAGATAGATGCATTGAAGGAAGAGCTCAAACAAGTTCCCAGTATGGAAGGTTTGGAGCTTTCCTCAAAAGTATCGACCAAGGAGCCGTATTATTATGGCGACGAAAATGCAGCATACAAAATATCCGCTTTGGATATTGGCATCAAAAAGAATATCCTAAGGAACTTGGCCAAAAGAGGGGCATACATCAAAGTATTTCCATACAACACCTCCTTTGAGGAAATGGAACAATGGAACCCAGATGGCTATTTTATTTCCAACGGCCCTGGCGACCCAGAACCATTGACCGATGCCATCACTGCCGCCAAGAAAATGATTGTTTCCAATAAACCATTGTTCGGAATCTGTTTGGGACACCAAGTCTTGGCCTTGGCCAATGGGGTTTCCACCTATAAAATGCACAATGGCCACAGGGGAATCAATCATCCCATCCTAAATTTGGTCACCGGAAAAGGAGAGATCACCTCCCAAAACCATGGATTTGCGATCAACAAGGAAGAAACTGAGGCCCATCCAGAATTGGAAATTACCCATACCCACTTGAACGACCATACGGTGGCAGGGATAAAGATGAAGGATAAAGATGTGTTTTCGGTACAATATCACCCAGAAGCAAGTCCAGGGCCACATGATGCCGATTATCTTTTCGACCAGTTTTTTGATGCGATCAAAACTGGAAAGAACTAAAACGTTATAGTTTTATTTTTAGGTTATCAAGCACGTTTTATGAGCTATATCATACGGTTAAAAGGGTCTGCTTTTGTATCTTAGCCCAATTAATTTCAACCATAAACATTGAGTAAAATGAGCATTATTGTCAATATTCATGCAAGACAGATATTAGATTCAAGAGGTAATCCTACGGTAGAGGTAGATGTTGTTACCGAAAACGGAATTTTGGGAAGGGCAGCCGTACCTTCTGGAGCCTCAACAGGTGAGCACGAGGCCGTTGAATTACGGGATGGAGGAGGTTCGTTCATGGGGAAAGGTGTAGGAAAGGCCGTGAACAATGTCAATACTGTCATTGCTGAAGAATTGGTAGGCACTTCGGTTTTTGATCAAAACGCCATCGATCAGACCATGATCGAATTGGATGGCACACCGAACAAGTCCAAATTGGGGGCCAATGCCATTTTGGGGGTTTCCTTGGCCGTGGCCAAAGCCGCTGCCAATGAATTGGGAATGCCGTTGTACCGATATGTGGGAGGCGTTAGCGCCAACACCCTTCCGGTACCTATGATGAACATTATCAATGGTGGGTCCCACTCAGATGCCCCCATAGCATTCCAAGAGTTTATGGTAATGCCTGTTAAGGCGAAAGATTTTAGCCATGCCATGCAAATGGGAACCGAAATTTTCCACAACCTTAAAAAAGTATTGCACGATCGTGGTTTGAGCACTGCCGTAGGTGATGAAGGTGGTTTTGCCCCTACTTTGGAAGGTGGTACCGAGGACGCTTTGGATACCATCGGTAAAGCGGTTGAAAAAGCAGGGTACAAATTGGGTGATGATGTGATGATCGCTTTGGACTGCGCATCTGCTGAATTCTACGTGGACGGCAAATACGATTACACCAAGTTTGAAGGCGATAAAGGAATGGTTCGGACTTCAGGGGAACAAGCCCAATATTTGGCCGACCTTTGCGAGAAATATCCAATCATCTCCATTGAAGATGGAATGGATGAGAACGATTGGGAAGGATGGAAGCTCCTTACGGAAAAGATAGGCGATAAAGTCCAATTGGTGGGCGACGATTTGTTCGTGACCAACGTGGAGCGTTTGTCCAGAGGTATTGAAAACGGAATTGCCAACTCCATTTTGATCAAGGTGAACCAAATTGGAACCTTAACGGAGACCATCGCTGCCGTAAATATGGCCAAAAACGCCGGATATACTTCTGTAATGTCCCACCGTTCTGGGGAAACCGAGGACAACACCATCGCCGATTTGGCTGTGGCACTCAATACCGGACAAATTAAGACCGGTTCCGCTTCACGGAGTGACCGTATGGCAAAATATAACCAATTGTTGCGTATTGAGGAAGAATTGGGAAGTATAGCCTATTATCCTCAGGAAAAGGCCTTTAAGGTAAAATAAGCATAATGATTATTTAGCATACTAAAAGCCTTTCCCAATTGAGAAAGGCTTTTTTTTGTTTCAGTAACAAACTTTAGCTAAATTATAGCATCGAACCAGCATAGCTAACTCACTTACCTATATGAATAACTTTCTTTTTGTTGCAGCGGAAAATGACGCCCTGGCCAATTGTAAGGCAGGTGGAATGGGCGATGTGGTGCGGGATGTGCCCAGACAAATTTCTGAACGTGGAGACAAAGTGCATGTCATTGTACCTTCCTATTCCAGGCTTCACAAAGATGGGTTGTTCAAGACTAACCTAAATTTTTATTTACGGGGATTACGGTACACAGCAGAGTTGTATGAGGTAAAGCCCAAAAAGGAATTTCCCAACATTGTGCATTATGTGCTCCATCATCCAGAGATCGAGGCGGGAGATATTGCCCACATCTATCACAACGACCCAGAGGAGCCTTTCTATACCGATGCCATCAAGTATTTCATTTTTTGTACCGCTGTTGCTGAGGCCATTAAACAAGGGGCGTTTGGTAAATTGGACGTGGTACATTTGCACGATTGGCATTCCAGTTTGTTGCTGTTTTTGAGGGAGTATCACCCAGATTACAAGAACCTTCAGGATATTCGGTTTGTGTACAGCATCCATAATTTGGCCATTCAGGGAATCCGTCCTTTCGACAATAATTATTCTTCAGTGAAAAACTGGTTTCCTACGGTGCCTCTGGACTACCAAAAGCTGATGGATTATCGCTATCAGGATTGCATCAACCTAATGGCTGTGGGAATCCGTTTTGCTGATGCGGTTCATACGGTCTCACCATCCTACAAAGAAGATGTGTTGCTTCCGAGTTCCCCTCCGGAGTTCATAGGGGGCGAAGGGTTGGAAAAGGACCTTCAGAAAGCAGATAAGGAAGGGAGGCTGTTCGGTATTTTGAACGGGTGCAATTATAAAAACGTCAATACCGAAGCAAAGGGCCATATTTATAGAAATACGGTAAAAGCACTCTTTGGATGGTTACAGCAAGAGGATAAAAAGTACAAAGCGGATTTTTTGGCCCATACCGGAGAGAAAATCATGGAATATGTGGGTAATCGGCCCAAGTTCATCGCCTCCAGCGTGGCACGACTCACCGAGCAAAAATTCTACTTTTTCATGCGTTCCCCGGAAGCATTTGTGGAAATCCTGAAACGACTGGAAAAGGTGGATGGCATTTTTATGCTATTGGGCACCGGCGCCCCAGAGTATGAGGAACTCTTTAGAAAGCTCAGTTATGAGCACAAGAACTTTATCTTCACCAATGGGCAGTCCGAAAAACTCATCGACTCCATTTATTTGGAATCCGATCTTTATTTCATGCCCAGTCTATTTGAACCCTGTGGGATAAGCCAAATGTTGGCCATGCGCAATGGAAACCCCTGTTTGGTGCACCATACCGGCGGGTTAAAGGACACCGTTGTACACATGAAGACCGGTTTTAGTTTTGATGGGGACAGCTACGACGAAAAAATCAAGAATATGTTGGAAGTGCTGGACCAAGCCTTGGATGTTTTTCAAAATGATAAAGCAAGCTGGAAAAAAATTCAGGCAGCCGCAAAACGAATGCGCTTTACCTGGAAAAAATCCGTAGACGAGTATTATAAGGTACTGTACAATATGGCCTAAGCCCATTTTTTGTAGCCATTGATATTTTATTGTTAATAACGGCACAAAAAATAGTTGGAAATTGTTAATGGCTATGCTTTTTCGTAATTTTCGGATTCTATTTTTACTAATCTATTAAAACATAAAATGTCGGATAAAGCTATACTCGAATATGGAGGAAAACAGTATGAGTTCCCCGTAATTAAAGGTACAGAAGATGAATTGGCGATTGATATCAAAACATTAAGAGCCGCAACAGGAATGGTGACGATAGATCCCGGTTACAAGAATACGGGATCTTGTGAAAGTGCGATTACCTTTCTTGATGGCGAAAAAGGAATTCTGAGGTACAGGGGATACTCCATTGAGGAATTAGCGGAAAAAGCAGACTTTTTGGAGGTGGCCTACCTTCTCATTTTTGGAGAGCTGCCCAATAAAGAGCAACTGGAAAAATTCCATAATGACATCAAGGAAGAATCCCATGTGGATGAGGAAATGAAAAAGATCCTGGACGCGTTTCCAAAAGCGGCCCACCCTATGGGCGTACTTTCCTCGTTAACCAGTGCATTGGTCGCCTTCAACCCCATTTCAGTTGATGTTTCCTCCGAAAAAGCGATGTATGCCTCCATTGTACGTATTTTGGCCAAGTTTCCGGTTTTGGTGGCATGGACTCAAAGAAAGAAAAAAGGATTGCCCTTGGATTATGGGGATGACAGTCTGGGCTATGTGGAGAACATTCACAAAATGATGTTCAAAAAACCCAATCAAGAGTATAAAAAAGACCCCATCGCCATTGATGCCTTGGACAAGTTGTTGATCCTGCATGCCGATCACGAACAAAATTGTTCCACCTCAACAGTGCGTATCGTGGGATCTTCACATGCAGGGTTGTTTGCTTCCCTTTCTGCGGGTATTTCCGCCCTATGGGGACCATTGCACGGAGGTGCCAACCAAGCTGTTTTGGAAATGCTGGAGGCTATTGAGGCTGATGGTGGAGATACCAAAAAATATATGGGCAAGGCCAAGGATAAAAATGACCCATTCAGGTTGATGGGCTTTGGACACCGTGTCTACAAAAACTTTGACCCCAGGGCCAAGATCATTAAAAAATCGGCCGATGAGGTGTTGGGCAACCTAGGGATTGAAGATCCTATCTTGGACATTGCCAAAGGATTGGAAAAAGAAGCTTTGGAAGATGATTACTTCGTAAAACGAAAATTGTACCCCAATGTGGATTTCTATTCAGGAATTATTTACAGGGCGTTGGGCATTCCAACAGAGATGTTCACCGTAATGTTCGCTTTGGGAAGACTCCCCGGATGGATTGCCCAATGGAGGGAAATGCGATTGCGAAAAGAACCCATAGGAAGACCCCGACAGGTGTATATCGGGGAAAACCTAAGGCCCTTTGTTCCATTGGAAAAAAGATAAGATTTGGGGGAACAGTAAATAAAATAGGAGGGCGATTGAAAAATCGCCCTTTTTTAGTTTATAGGCTACGGGGATTGTTTCTGGAATTAAGGTTCAGTGATTTATCGTTGTCATAGCATATGCGCATGATCTCCCGGTGGTAATGGACCCGTATCCAAGAGAGATCACCGTTGTTCGACATTACGTTTTTTGATCGTTCAAACTCTTGATGGAGAAAATTGTGGGCATCAATGGCATTCAAATTCTTAATGGTTAAATCCAAAGACTGTCCATACCTATTGATTGAAGCATTGACCTTCAGTAAATCCCAATCATTCTCAATAATTAGGTTATCATTGGCTAAAGTTCCCTCAGGAAAGTCGCCCAGCGTGATGCAATCCTTATATTTTGTAGCGTACAGGGAATCCGCATTTTGATCCGCGGTGGAAAACGTGGCGGTCAGCCCAACTCTTTGAAATGCATTGGTGATGCCCCATACCGCAAATGCTCCAGATGCCAACAAACATAAAATTACCATTTTTTTCATATGTAGGAAAAATCTTATTGCAAATGTAGTAATTAAAAATGTATGGGCAACATTTGTCATATAAAAATTTACATCAGATAGTGTTTTTTAACGCATTAGAGATCAGGTAGTTAAAATTTAAAGAGTTCTCTTTTTTTCGCTGATAAAATTCCATATGCAAAAAAGGCTTTTTTCCTATTTTGTAGGAGGATAATAGGAGTCAAAACACTAGATTTGCCTTAAAATTTTTGGGGTAAATCCCTATTTCTATTCACACCCACTTCAATGATTACGGTATGATGCAGTTAAACATTGTAGACGAGACCAGCCCTTTAAAGGCAGTGATTTTGGGAACGGCCCAGAGCTGTGGCCCTACACCCGCTCCTGAAGAGGCCTATGATCCAAAGTCTTTGGAGCATATTTTGGCAGGGACCTATCCCACCGAAGCCGATATGGTGAAGGAGATGGAAGCTTTTGCCCAAGTGTTCCACAAATATGGGGTGAAGGTGTATCGTCCCGAGGTATTGGAAAATTGTAATCAAATTTTTTCACGGGACATTGCCTTTGTAATTGAGGACAAATTGTTCCATGCCAATATTTTGCCCGATCGGGAACGGGAATTTGTGGCCATCCATGAGGTGTTGGACAATATCGACCCCAACAAAATCATACGCCCCCCCGAGGAAGTACACATTGAGGGCGGCGATGTGATGCCTTGGAACGATTACATTTTTATAGGTACCTACACAGGAGAGGATTACCCCGATTTTATCACGGCCCGAACCAATAAAGAAGCGGTGGAATATATCAGAAGGATGTTTCCCCATAAAACGGTAAAGGCATTTGAGCTCAGGAAATCCAATACCGACCCCAAGGAAAATGCCCTGCATTTGGATTGTTGTTTTCAACCCGTAGGGAAGGACAAGGCCATTCTGCACCAAAATGGATTTTTGGTGGAAGAAGAATACCAATGGTTGGTGGACTACTTTGGGAAGGAGAATGTTTTTGAGATCACCAAGGATGAGATGTACCAAATGTTCAGCAATGTATTTTCCATTTCACCCAAGGTGGTGGTGTCCGAAAAAAGCTTTACCCGACTGAACAATTGGCTTCGCGACCAAGGTTTTACGGTTGAGGAGATCCCATATGCCGAAATCGCCAAACAAGAGGGGCTGCTTCGGTGCAGTACCATGCCCCTTATTCGGGAATAAGATTACTTGCATACAACAACTAAACATACAAACGAATTGAAAGCACAGATTACCAATGCCATTCTAATGATTCGTCCGGTGAATTTCCGGATGAATGAGCAGACTGCGGTCAACAATTACTTCCAAGAGGACTTGCACCTTAAAAATGCGGAAATCAACCGAAAGGCCCAAGAGGAGTTCGATGCCTTTGTGAAGGTACTTCGCGAACACGGGGTCAACGTGGTTGTGGTGGATGATACCAAGGAACGCGACACCCCAGATTCCATCTTCCCGAACAACTGGGTCTCTTTTCATGAGAGTGGGACCATCTGTGTCTATCCCATGTTTGCTGAAAATCGGAGAAAGGAGCGCCGAGAGGACATTTTTGATGTGCTCGAAAGGGAAGGTTTTGTCATCAATAATATCATGGATTACACTTTGGCCGAGGAAGAAGGCGTGTTTTTGGAAGGTACTGGGAGCATTCTTATTGACCGGACCAATCAAAAGGCCTATTGTGCGTTATCTGAACGGGCCCACGAAGAGCTTTTTATTGAATTCTGTGAGGATTTTGATTGCTTCCCCGTAATTTTTCATGCTAACCAAAGTGTGGATGGTGAGCGTTTGCCCATTTATCATACCAATGTAATGATGGCCATGGCAGAGACCTTTGTGGTGATCTGTTTAAAGTCCATCGATGATAAAAAAGAGCGCAAAAATGTGGTGGACCATATTAAAATGGATGGCAGGGAGATCATTGATATCACCGAGGAGCAACTCTACCATTTTGCAGGGAACATGCTTCAAGTAATTGGTGCCAATGACCAACGTTATATGGTGATGAGCAGCCAAGCCTACAACAGTCTTCGGGAAGACCAGATCAAGGCCATTGAAAAGCATTGTGCCATTATCCACAGTCCATTGGATACCATTGAAGCTTCTGGAGGGGGTAGTGCCCGCTGCATGATGGCGGAGGTGTTTTTGCCGAAGGCGTAGCGTCCCCTTGGCGCTGGCCTGCCCATTCACAGGCCTTCCGAAGGCAGGAATTTTACTAATTATCTTGAATGCTTTGTCATCTTGAGCGCAGTCGAAAGGTAGGCAAAGCATCTCGACTGCCCGTCCGAACGGCACGGGTGGAAGCTCGATGTGACATTTTTGGATTGTCCCCTTGAGGCCTTCCTGCCGCAGGCAGGGGACTTTAGGGGTGTTGTTGGTCTGACACGCCCGCCTGCCGTAGGTAGGAATTCCACGAATTCTCTCGAATGTCTTTTGTTGTCAGGTCGAGTGTTGCAAACGGAGTTTGGAACGTATCGAGACCTTTTGTTTGGCATGGAAAAAATAGATCAGCTACGCTGAATCCTCGATTTCTCGATACAGCACGCTGCCGCGCGCCACTCGAAATGACTTGCGGTTTGTTTGTGCGTCACCTTGAACCTACCTGGCCGGTAGGCAGGTTTATTTCAGGGTCTCATTGCAGGGATGGGATGCCGAAATAGGTTCGGCATGATGTTGGTTGCCTTTTGTCATTTCGAGCAAAGCGAAGAATCTTTTTTCATGATGGGTTCATGGTCAGACCAGCCTGCATTTTTTTGACACTGTTTCCACTAATTTTCACAAATTCTAATGGACTTGAAGTCTAATGTCTTACGTCTTTTGTCTGTATTGCTCACGATATCCCCATAATCAGCCCCACAAGAGTGCTTTCCGCCATCCTTTGTAAGATATTTTGACAAAATGGTGTATATTAGGTTGGTTTTTAGCAGTTTTATCCCCCCTGGTTCTTTGTCTAAAAGCTCCTTTTTTAAAGAATTTTTTAGTAAATGAAAATCAAGCATTAATATGGAGTTATATAATCAACTCAAAGGTCTTGCTGACAAAATTGAACAATTAAAGGATAAGATTGATACAGAGGAGTCAACAAAACATGCATTTACTCTTCCGTTCATCAATATTTTAGGATATGATACCTTTAACCCAACAGAGGTCGTTCCAGAGTTTACTGCTGATTTGGGATTAAAAAAAGGAGAGAAAGTTGATTATGCAATATTTCAAGAAGGGAACCCAATTTTAATCATTGAATGCAAGCATTGGAAACAAAACTTAGATGTTTTTAACTCACAACTTTTCAGATATTTTCATGTAACCAAAACACGCTTTGCTCTTTTGACAAATGGCATCGTTTACAGATTTTATACTGATTTGGAAGAAACCAACAAAATGGACGAAAAGCCATTTTTGGAATTTGACATAACAAAACTGAAAGAGAACACAGTCAAGGAGATTGAAAAATTTCACAAATCAAAATTTGACATTTCTAAAATTGTTGATAATGCGAGTAATTTAAAATATACTCGCGAAGTGAAGTCTTTAATTGACCAAGAACTTAGTGAGCCTTCTCAAGACTTTGTCAAATTATTTGCGAATCGAGCATATAATGGACGTCTTACTGCTAAGGTTATGAATGAATTTACCGAAATAGTTGGAAAGGCTTTCAACCAAACTATCAGTGAAAAAGTAAATGATAGGCTTAATTCTGCTCTAAGTAGTGAGCAAGAAAAGCAACTTGCTGAAAATCAAATTGAGGAAAAGCCAGAAAGTAAGGTTGATACAACGGAGGAAGAAATGGAAGGCTATCAAATTGTACTAGCAATTCTCCGCAGAAAAATCGAGAAAGAGAGAATTGTACACAGAGATACACAATCTTATTTTGGAATACTATTGGATGACAACAACAGAAAACCAATCTGTAGGCTTCATTTAAATGGAGGTACGAAGTACATCAGTCTATTTGATGAATCAAAGAACGAAACCAAACAAAAAATTAAGTCTGTTGATGACATTTATAGATTTGAAAAGCAATTATTGGCAACAATTGAGAATTATGACAATGAATAAAGTGCCAAGATTATAAATTATATCATCAACCCCTCAACCCCACCACAATCCCCCTCATCGCTTCTGCCACATCTTGCACCTCCCTTCGGGAGAAGGTGTCTTCATCTAAAAAGAACAGCATAAAAATACCTAACTCCAAAATTTGGGCTAATTTTTCAGGAGCGCCGTAGCTGTCAACAATCCATTCGCTAAAAGTTTCATTTTTTTCCATATTGGGAGCAAGAAAAGGCTTTTTCGGCAGCTGGTACATGCCATAAATGGCAAGAGGGGTGAAGGGTTTTGGGTGAAGGGTAAAAGGTGTTGGGTGCAAGGTTGAAGGGTTAAAGGATAAGAACCAACGCCACTATCCATACCCTTTACCGCATCAGCCAAGCCCTGGACGTCCCCTTATCTGAAATTTGTATGTTGGAAACTAACCAACATTAAAAAAAGCAATTAAAGTTGGGAATGTAGGAAATTGGCAGTAGCTGTTAACCCTTGTTTTCTAAGTATATCAAGCACCTGATACTCATCCAAATCTGGATTTCTACGGTTGAGGACCATTTCTTTAAATGCTTTAACGGCTTCTTCGGGGTTTAGGTCAATAATATCGGTCAGGAAATCATCAGCAGTTTTCACCGACAGCCCAAATGAGGAAAGGTAGTCTTTTGGAAAATCCTTTATGTTGTTCGTCACAATAACATTGGCATTGGTTTTAATCGCCGCCGCCAAAACATGGCAGTCCTTTGGGTCGGGCAAATTTAATCCAGAAATCAGCCCTGAGTAATTGTTGACCAAGGCATCGGGAAAGGCCAAGTTGGCCTTATCCAATCTTTTTTTTAATTCCTCTGGAGCTATTCCCTTGCGTTCCATAACACTTGCCCATTCATCAAAAATGTGTTCACTCCACTTTGGGGTATAAAGGTCGTAATAGGCAAACCAAAAAAGCAAATCACGAATTTCAATAGGGTAGATGACATTCGTGTCCAAGACACAGATGAAACGTACACTATGAATCATATAATCCAGTTTCTTCGTCAGATCGCATAATATCGATAATGTGCTTCTTCTGGAAAGCTTTCATTTTTCTTTTGTATTTCATCACATCCTCAAACTTAACCCTCCGATGCTTACCTATTTTAGTGAACTCTATTTCACCACTCTCTAACAATTTGACAAAATGGGGTCTTGAACAGCCCAATATTTCAGCAGCTTTTTGGGTTGTTACCTCAGTCGCAACAGGAACCAGGGAAAATGGTTTTCCTTTACTCATTGCCTCCAGAATATCACCTAAAAGCTTTAGGGCACTCAAAGGGATTCTTATACGTTCTTGGGTCTCCTCAATTTCAATTTCTGGATTGTCAGATTTTAATTCCTTGATTATCGTTGCCAAAGCATCATAGGATTCGAGTGCAATTTTTTGCTCGTCCTTTGAAGGTTTATTGACATTTTTAAACGTTTCCATGGCGTATGTGAGTTTTCATTATACGAAATAAACGAAACAAATGAAATAAACGCACTTAAACTATGTTAAAATTGATTAAAGTGTGTTCAAGTGGTTATGGATAAAATGTTTAATCAGGTTTAACAGGTTTTCACACAGTTGAATTGTCTTGTCTATTAAGAAGCGAAAACAGATGGTTACTCTTCTACAGTGAACTCCCGTATCGCCTGGTTGGGCTCCATAATGGTATGGCCCTGCCAAAACTCGGGGTCATACGTGGGCATATAGGTGGCGCGGGCGGTCTTGTCCTCGGTAAAGTTGGTGAACTGGTCTTCGCTCACCAGATCTTGGTCAAACACCACCAGTTCCCATTTTTGGGTGGGACTCATCCGAAAGTCGATGGTCAGCAAGAGTTCGTTCTGCTTACGGCGGCCCTTTACGTGCTTGTTCTTTTCCACCACTTTTAGGGGGCGGTCCACGGCAAAGTAGCGGCCAAAGGTAAAGTCCATAAAGCGAAGGTCGTACTTGCCATTGGGCAGTTGGGCAAAGCGCATGGTGCCCTTGTAGAGCACTTCGCGGTAGGTAATGCCCAGCAGCCTAAAGTTGCGCAGGCGGTCCGTGTTCTGCACATCCAACCGCATTAGGGCAAAATCGGCTATATTTATATAGAGGCGGCCCTTAAAATCGGCACTGCTGCGCTTGGGCTCAAAATCGATGACGTACACCCCGGCATCGGCAATTTCGGCATAGCCCACTAGGCTAAAGTCGTACCTTCGGGTCTTGGAAATGAGGTCCAGTTTGCTGTCCTCGTTGTAGTACAGTTCGGTGAGCAGTTCGGTAAAAGCATGGCGCTGACTGTCCACCAGCCCGGTGTTTTTCTTTTTATCGAGGTTTTTTTTCACCTCTTCCGCCTGTTCGGCCTGTTCTTCTTCCATATCGCTGAGGATGGAATCCACCTGCACCTTTTGGCTAAAGATGCCCGATTTGATCTTCAGGTAAGAATCGGGCTTAATGTTTTCGGTAAAAATGGTCTGCATGCGCTCACCGAGTTCCTCAAAAGAGCCCACTTGGTTCTTGTCGTACAGATCGGCGGCCTTGATGATGTCCAGTTTGTACTTGCCATTGTTCTTGTAGAGGTCGCCCAGACTTTCGGTATAGTGGTGGCCGTTTTTGGGGATGGATTGCGCAAGGCTGTCCATGAGTTCTTTGTTGAGCTCGGCAATGGAGGATTTCTTAAAACCGAAGTCCACCTTGTTGATGGTGGCAAACTCGGACTGCCGCAAAAAGAAGCGTTGTTTTATGGGTTCCTTGTTGATGTTCTGCGGAAGCCGCTCCACCATTTTCTCGATGATCTCGTCCACCTCCAGTTCCTCGTTGAAGACATACACCCCACTGAGTGCAATGGCCTTGGGTTGGAGGAGTACCAAACTGTCTTGCAATTGGGTTAGGGCGAAGCCCTTTTTCTCGTACCCCATGGAGGAGATGTAAATGGAATCGGGGGCTATTCCTCCTTCCAACATAAAGCTGAAACGACCTTCATCGTTGGTGATTACACCCTTGTGCTCGCCATATTGGATGGTGGCATAGGGAATGCCTTTTTGGGTCTTGGCGTCCACCAGTTTGGAGCTGATGGTCTGGGCAGCCATGGGAAGGGCCATGAGCAAAAATAGAAAGGGGAAGATCTTGGTGTTGGGCAAGGTCATCTGTTCGTTTTTTGATGTGTTTGTATAAAGACTGTGCAAACTGCAAAAGGTTGCACACAAGGTAAGACGAATTGGGTTGGATTTTGTAACAGAATTTTTGGAATTGTCCCCTTGAGGCTTGCCTACCGTAGGCAGGGGGACTTTAGGGGTGTTATTGGTCTGACACTGATTACACGAATTCTCTCGAATGCCTTTTGTTGTCAGGTGGAGTGTTGCAAACGGAGTTTGGAATGTATCGAGACCTGCTTTGGCGGTATGCAAAAATCGATTGGCTACGCTGAATCTTCGATTTCTCGATACCTGCCTCCGGCAGGCAGGCAAAATTTCTTTGGTTTCGACTTTAGTTTATCCTGAGCATAGTCGAAGGGCTCAACCACCAAAAAACCACTCCTTGTCGATTTTTTTGGTTTAATACAAATATCACGAATGTTCACAAATTCCAATAGACTAACATCTTACGCCCTATGTCCTGTGTCTTATTGTTCACGATAGATCAAAAAGTATCCCCACAAGAGCGCCTTACCCCCTTCTTTTAAAACTACTAAGAAACACCACTGCCATAAATACCATAAAAAAGGCAAAGGGCAGGGAGGTGATGATGAGTAGTTTTTGAACGGCGGTGAGCACATCAATATCCGGTTTGGCATTGCCAAGGAGGATAAGTGCCAAAGTGGACAACAGAACAATGACGGACCAGATCAATCGATGTTTCCGTTGCGGATTGGGATTCCCTTTGTCCGTAAACATGCTCAGCACAAATACGGCAGAGTCCACCGAAGTGACCAAAAAACTCACTAAAAGCAAAATGGTTATGCTGTTGAGCAAGCCCGAAAACGGATATTCCCCAAAAAAGACAAAAATGGACGAGAATACACTGCCAAATTCATTTTGGTAGCTGCCCCAGCCTTCAATAATACCAAAGGCCGAAGTGCCAAAGACCGAAAACCAAAAGAAGGTTCCCAACGAAGGCAAGATCAATACACCCAACAACATTTGCCGCAGCGTTCGACCCCGAGAAATTCGGGCGATGAAGATACCGGTAAAGGGTGCCCAGGCCAGCCAAAAGGCCCAATAGTAAAAGGTCCAATCCGTGAGGAACTCCAGCCCGGGGTTGTAGCGTCCCACTGCGATGCTCATCGGAACAAAATCCTTGAGGTAGTGCAAAGAGGCCTTTCCGAAGGAAAGCAGGATATCCCCCATATTGCTGTTGACGAACACAAAGGCCAACAGCAGCAAGGTCACCAAAATATTGAACTTGGAAATCCGTTTGATGCCCTTGTCCACCCCCAACCACACGGAGACAAACGCAATGGCGGAGATCAGAATCGCTAGAAGCAAGGTGGCAGCCACCCCAAACTCAGATTGAAAAACATGGTTGAGCCCTCCGGTAATCTGTGCGGTGCCCAACCCCACGGCGGCGATCAACCCAAAAACGGTGGTGATGATGGCCAGAATATCCAATGCATTGGCGCGTTTGGTGCCCTTGAACTTTTGTGGAATGGAACTGCTCACCAGCACTTTTTGGTTTTTGGTAAAGAGCGCATGGCCAATGATCAGGGCAAACAATCCGTAAAAGGCCCAAGCGGTAAAGCCCCATTGGTAAAAGGTAAACTCCAGTGCCAAAATTTCCGGGGCACTATTGGTGGCAATGGGCGGGTTTTGCTGCATAAAAACGGGTTCCTGTACGGCCCGAAGCAAAATACCGGCCCCCATGCCCGTGCTGTAGAGCATACTGGCCCACGCCCAGAGTGAATGTTCCGGTTTTTCGTTGGGCTTGCCCAATTTGAGCTTGCCCCAGGGCGATATGGCAATGCCCAAGAGCAGTAGCACACAGCCAAGGCCCAGATACAGATAAAAATACCCAAAGTGTGACCGCACCCAGAGTGATAGCACCTCAATGGATTGGTAGCTCCACTCCGTAAAAAGGAACACCGCAATGGAGAACAGCAACAGCAGCCCCGTGGAGACCGCCAAAAGTGGGTTATGTTTTAAAAAGTTGTAAATCGTTTTTTGTTTTCCCGAAGATAAAAGGAAATCTCCACTTGTCATTCTGGGTACCGGTCAGTATCTCTTTCGGGGCTTGACAGAAATTGCACTAATTTCCACGAACACCCTATTTGTCATTCTAAGTGCCCGCCTGCCGGACGGGCAGGAAACGAAGAAGCACTTGACACGCCTGCCAGCCGCAGGTAGGAATGGCACAAATTACTCGAAGGTGCCCGATGTTGTCAGGTCGAGTGTTGCAAACGAAGTTTGGAATGTATCGAGACCTACTTTGGCGGTATGCAAAAAATCGATTGGCTACGTTGAATCTTCGATTTCTCGATACAGCACGCTACCGCGTGCCATTCGAAATGACGATTTTTTGATCTTTACCTTTTTCCTTTCGCCCATTGTTACTCCCGAACCACCACGATCATCTTGTACACAAAATACAGGGGAATCAAACCATTAAGTACCCACAGTCCAATAAGGAGCTGCACATCCAGCGCATCTACCCACCCCTTTATTTTAAGGAGGATGATTCCGGTGGTGATCAAAAAGGCCATCACAAAACAGAAATTCATAACGGCCAGCATCCGAAAGGCCAAGGGATATAATTTTGGGGCATTTTCCTCGGTCACTTTAACAGGGTAGTTCATGAGCCACGGTTTTAGTTTGGTGGCAATGAGTCCCAAGGCCAAATAGAGGCCGGCACTGAGCATGGGAATGGCCCAAAGTGCGGATTTGTGCCCGTACCCATCCACTTGGCCCTGAAAATTGAAATGGGTGGGAATGGTATCGGGCAAATCAAAATAGACCCCCCAGACCAAAAAGACATTCACGGCCACCACCATCCATCCAGCGCGGTAAAGCAGTTGGTCCGCTTGGGAAGGTTTTACTTCGACTCTGGGATGTTTTTTGAACCAGTTCATAAATCTTCAATGGATGTTGGTGTATTGTCTGCTTTGTGATCCAATAATTTTTTAAAGAATCGTTGTATAGCCTTGGTGTCCGATTTCACCTTGATGAAATGGTGGTCCCTATAAATGGAATGGATGGTGCTTTCGCCCTTGTAGAGCTTTAATTTGTAGTAGGGGATGATGAGTCCGTAGGTTTCCAATAGCGAACGGAACCGCACAATGATGCCCTTGGGACGGATTTCGATGTTGCAGGTGTTCAGGTTGTTGTCCAAGATCAACAAATTTTGAATTTCCATGCTGGTTTGGGTAATGTACAGTTTTGGGGAGCCAATACCGCCCATGGCAAAGCGTTCCCTTAAGGGAAAAGGCTTGCCCACGGCCTCGTCAATTTTTCGGGCGATGTCCATATCGGAATAGGAAACGTTTAGAAGCATGCTTAAAAATACTCAAAATTGGGTGTACTCATCATGCTTGGCACTATGATTCTTATGTCAAACGTGTAAAAAATACGTAGTTTTGCGGGCTGAAACGCTTTTTGAGATGAGTTTGCAAAACGATTTGGGCCAAAAGGTCAAAGATGCCGTAAAAGAATTGTACCAAGTGGAATTGCCCACGGTGGAATTTCAACCCACCCGAAAGGATTTTGAGGGAGATGTTACTGTGGTGGTCTTTCCCATGCTTCGTTTTGTAAAGGGCAATCCTGTGCAGATCGGTACCCAAATTGGGGATTATTTGCAGGAACATGTGTCTGAAGTGGCCAAATGTAACGTGGTTCAAGGTTTTTTGAACATTGTTATCGAGGATAGCTACTATCTCAACTTTTTCAACAGCATCAAGGATGAAGCGGATTATGGGTATGTGAAAAATGCCTCCAAGGATGCGATCATGGTTGAATATTCGTCGCCCAATACCAACAAACCCTTGCATTTGGGGCACATCCGAAACAACCTTTTGGGCTATTCCGTAGCTGAGATTTTAAAGGCTTCGGGCAAAAAAGTGTACAAGACCCAGATCATCAACGACCGGGGCATCCATATCTGTAAGAGTATGTTGGCCTGGCAAAAGTTTGGTGAGGGCGAGACCCCAGAATCTTCTGGATTAAAAGGCGACCATTTGGTGGGGAAATACTATGTGGCCTTTGACAAAGCGTACAAAGAACAGATTGCCGAGTTGGTCGAGGGTGGCATGGAAAAGGAAAAAGCGGAAAAAGAGGCCCCCATACTTTTGGAAGCCCAAGAAATGCTCCGTAAATGGGAGGCTGGTGATGCTGAGGTGGTGGCCCTTTGGAAAAAGATGAACAGCTGGGTATATGCCGGCTTTGATACCACGTATAAAAATCTAGGGGTTGATTTTGACAAACTCTATTATGAAAGCGACACCTATTTGTTGGGCCGTGATGTGGTAAAAGATGGTCTTGAAAAAGGGGTTTTCTTTAAAAAAGAGGATGGCAGCGTTTGGATAGACCTTACGGATGAGGGACTGGATGAGAAAATCGTGCTCCGTTCCGATGGTACGGCAGTGTACATGACCCAAGATATTGGAACGGCCATTCAGAGGGTAACGGATTTTCCGGATATCAATGGGATGGTGTACACCGTAGGAAACGAACAGGACTACCATTTTAAGGTGTTGTTCCTTATCCTGAAAAAATTGGGCTATTCGTGGGCGGAACAATTGTACCATTTGAGTTATGGGATGGTGGACCTGCCCAGCGGGAAAATGAAGAGTAGGGAAGGTACCGTGGTAGATGCAGATGACCTTATCCAAAACATGGAGGAGACCGCAGAGACCATTTCTTCGGAATTGGGCAAATTGGAAGGCTATACTGAGGAAGAAAAACAAAGCTTATACCGTACCATTGGTTTGGGAGCCTTGAAATATTATATCCTGAAAGTGGATCCCAAGAAACGAATTTTGTTCAACCCCGAAGAATCTGTGGATTTTCAAGGGAACACCGGGCCGTTTATCCAATATACCTATGCTCGGATTCAGTCCATTCTCCGAAAAGCGGATTTTGATGTCTCGACTGCGCTCGACATGACATTCGACCTCCATGAAAAGGAGAAGGAACTGTTGAAGGGCATTCAATTGTTTCCGGAGACCGTTCAATTGGCGGCGGAGAATTTCAGTCCTGCCCTTATTGCCAACTATACCTATGATTTGGTGAAGGAATTCAATTCGTTCTACCAGCAAGTGTCCATTTTAGGGGAACCAGATGAGCAGAAAAAGCAGTTTCGGGTGCAGTTGTCCCAAAAAGTGGGTGAGGTGATTCAATCTGCCTTTAGATTATTGGGGATTGCTGTTCCAGAACGGATGTAACCCTTCAAACCCTCCGAGCTTTGACAAGAGTTGTCATTCCAGCGTAAGTAGGAATCCATTCTTTGGAGTGATTTGTATATGAAAATAGTGCGAGCTTTGATATGTCACACTACCTCATTTCATTGGAATTGACAGTTTTTATTTTAATTGAATCACCCATTTTAAAATGTAATCGTCATCCTGAACCTGCCTGGCCGGTAGGCAGGTTCATTTCAGGGTCTTATTTTGTGAGAATGAGATGCCGAAACCAGTTCGGCATGACGCTATGACTCAATTGACATTCCGCACATGATGTTGAATCCATATTTTTTGAGTGTTTTTTGGATTCCTGCCTTCGCAGGAATGACATTTGGACCGATTTAAAAACTCACCCTAAAACTAACATTGGGCGTAATGCCCAGCGAAACACTTTCTACCGTTTCAATCTGGTTTTCATTGTTGACCCGATAGTATCGGTTAAGGCTGTTTTTGCGGTTGGTCATGTTCAGTACAGATATTCCTGCATTGGCTTTGATGCCCCGAGTTAAATTAAAACTGTAAATGGCCGAGGCGTCTGCCCTAAAATATTCGGGAAGGCGACTGCTGTTTGGCGATTCATAATTGATTCGCGCCGGAAAAAAAGTGGTGTCCAAGGCTTCGTCGCCTTCCAAGGGTTGGGTATAGGGTTTTCCTGTGCGGTAGTTGATCCCAACACTCAATTTTAGGTTCCTGTAGGTATAGGTGCCCGCAAAAGTGATGGTGTGGCGGATATCCAGATTGTTGGGAAAGCTGTGCGGCACAATCGAATCGAAGGTATAATCGTTCTTGTTGTAGGCATAGCTCAACCATGTGCTGTAGTGGTCTCCTCTTTTGTTGATGAGAAATTCGATGCCTTTTACATCATAGCTTCCAATTTCCCCACTAAACTGGTCTTGGTTTTGGAACCCCTGGGTGCTGGTGCTGATACCGTCCACATTTTTGTAGAAGCCCTCAAGGCCCACATAAAAATTGTTTCGCTCATAATTGATGCCCACCGAACCTTGTTTGCTTTGGGTTACAGGTAGAGTGTCGTCATCGGATAGAATCCATCTACGTTTTTCAATACCCAGAAAGTTTTGCTCCAAATCAATGACCTGATTGGTGGTCTGGCTCTTAAACTCCCCCAAAACCTCGGCACGTAGATAATTGGCCAGTCGAAAATTAAGGTTGATTCGGGGTTCCACCAAAAATGTATTGAAAGTGTCCAGATTTTCTATAAAATTCAGCCGTGCTCCAAATTTGCCGATAAACTTATTTTGAAAGGATGCATACCCAATTTCGGAATACGGAGCATGGATTCGGATTACCCCTTTTATATCACTGGCAAAGGGTGGCTGGGTAACATTGGTGGTGTTTGTTATTCCCGTTTCAATATATTGAAACCCGTTGGTCCATTGCAAATGGTCCGTAAGTTCATATTCGGTATTGAGCTTTACAGCCCTTTCATCCACACTATTTTTTTGGTTCAATTGCCGTACTTGGTTGAACACACTTTGGCCATCCAAATTGTATTTGGAGTAGTAGACGTTTAAATGGCTGGAAAATCGATTGGTCCACTGGCTTTGTAGCTGACCCCCAACGGAAAGGTTGGTCTGTTTCAACAAGCTGGTAGTGGTTTCGTTGTCCGTCATGTTATTTTCAACGTACCGAAGATTATTGTTCAGGCTAATGGCACTCACCCTGAATTTGTGTGCATCGTTGATGTCATATAACAGTTTTCCCGAGAAGTCATAGAAAAAGAAGTCCTCATTCCGGGCAATCTCATCTTCCACGGCCACATTGTCCTCATCGGTCACTTCACTGTCCTGAAAGGCCCGGTCAAAAAACTTATTATAGGTGGGCGTGTTCAAGAAATCGGTAGTGGAGCGCCTTGCTGAGAATTGGAAACCTAGTTTGTCATTCAAAGGAAACTGTCCAAAAACATCCCCACTGATAAAATTGAATCCGGCACCGCCTTCAAAACCATCAGCGATATGATTGCTGGTCTCCATTTGGATGACACTGCTTACCCCATCACCAAAGTTGGCCGGGGTTCCGTTTTTAATCACCGAAATTTTATCCGTTAAATAGGGGTTGAAGGCAGAAATCAACCCAAAAAAGTGCCCGGATTGATACATTTTAATGCCGTTCCAAAGAATGAGGTTCTGGTCGTTGGTGCCTCCTCTTACATTGATGTCGGATACGGTCTCATCAATACTTTTAATGCCCGGCAACGCTTGAACGGTCTGTAGGATATCGGGCTCAATGAGTCCGGGAAGAATACCAAACTCCGCTGTGTTCATGGTAATGCTGGCATCAGTTTCCTTGATGAGTCCCGTGGTCAAGAATTTGTATACGATGACTTCATCCAATTGCTCATAATGCTGGGCCATAAGTATTTTGGGGCATCCTCCTTGTTGCAACAGATTTTCAACACTGATGTATTTGGTGAGGTAACCCAAGTACCGAATTTTAAGAGAGGCATCTCTAGGTACATTTGAAAAGGTGAAACTACCATTGACATCAGTAGTTCGGGCATTGTTGGCTCCCAAGACCTCTATGGTTGCCCCGGGAATGGTGTTTTCCGCAAAATTGTCGAGCACACTTCCGCAGAGGGTCACCAAAGGAAGTTTTGTCAAGGTATAATAGCGGTCGTTGAGTTTTTCGGTTTCTATTTGAAATTGGGACTCAATATAAGCGAGGATGTCATCCAGTGCCACCAGATTTTTGGGAACGGCAACGGAAATATCTTCCAAATCTTCATTGAGATATGAAAATTTGACATCAAAGCGCTCTTCCAAGGTTTTTATATATGGAATAAGATCCATACGGTCTTGCTGTTTTTCTTGGGCATAATTTGAACAGAAGAAGAACAGCAAAAAAACCAAAAAGAGGCCAATTTGGCTATTGCGGCGTATTCCCAGCATAGAAAAGTACGTTATCACCCTCAACTTTAAAGTTTGTGCGAGACGGGGTACTTATACTTTTTAACGCCATATTGAGGTCTGTGTTGCTAAAAGTACCAGTAAAAAGTAAATTGGTGTTTACATTTTCGGTTTTTACAGTGATGTTGAACTGTCTTTCCAGCTCATTAAAGACGTATTGAAGGGGAATACGTTCAAAACTACTTTCGTTGTTCATCCAAGTGGGTTGATCACCATTGGGTTTGGAAGTGTCGATAACTTTTCCATTGATCACCATGAACGAAGTGCCGGCAGGCAATTTGGTTTCTGTGTTGTTATGGGTAACACTGACCAGTCCTTCATAGCAGGTGACCTCGAAGAAATTCTTTCTATTTTCCACATTGAATTGGGTGCCCAATACGGCCACTGAGCCGTGTTCGGTTTCCACAGTGAATTTTTTTCCTTTGGCAACTTTGAAGAAGGCTTCTCCCTTAAGGGTTACATTTCGGTTTTTGTTCCAGTTCTTTTTACTGAAGGAGACTTGGGAACCGGCATTGAGGAAGATTTCGGAATCATCGGGAAGGGTGACTTCGGAGCGTTCGGCAAAATCGGTTGAAACGGACTCGTTTAAAGTATTCAGATAAAAATAGGAACCGGCGAGCAATACGGCAATAACGGCGGCAACCCGAAGGAATTTTTTGAACGGATTCAATGTAATGACCTTTGGAGCTTGGCCCAAGCGCTCTTCTTTTAGGCGCGCCAAACTTTGGTCCACATTGAACTCGGGGGCCTCCAAAGTGCTGGAAACCTCCTTGAGCTTTTCAAAAGAAGCATACGCATCGGACTTTTTAAATTCCGCAAGCTCTTCCTTAGAAAGCTCTCCGCTGAGCCATTTTGCCAAGTAATTTTCCTGCATGGTTTCTATGCTTTACTTCCTTATAACAATTACAAAATAAAAAACCCTACTTTATTAATTATCAATGTTCAATGAGCAATTAACAATGATGAAAATTAGGGCTTTTTCAACTATCCCATCAACTCTTCAACATTTAACCTTCACCTTTCACCTTTCACCTTTCACCTTTCGCCTTCCGTCTTTCATCTCTTGTCTCTCATCTCTCATCTTCTTCACTAGATTCCATCAATCTGTTCACGCAAACTTTTAAGGGCCAAATGCATCCGTTTTTCAATGGCCTTCACGCTTACCCCTTCCATTTCTGCAATTTCAGCATATTTCTTTCCATCAATTCTATTGAGCAAAAAGGTAATCCTTTGGTTTTCCGGCAGTGCATTTAAAGCATTGTCCAGTTTTTCCTTGTATTCCTGCTCCTCCATCAAAAACTCCGGTGACAGATTGGATGAGTGATCGTCAACACTATTGGCATATTTTAAACGTACTTTTTCGGCCTTGATCACATTAAGGTACAAATTGTTGGCAACGGTGTACACAAACGACTTGGCCTTTTCCGGACTCACCTTGGCACAGTTTTCCCAAAGCTTTACAAAGGCTTCCTGTACGGCATCATTGGCCTTCTCCTCATTGCCAAACTTGTAATAAATGTAGTTAAAAACCGTTTTGGAATGGGCCTTGAATATGGAACTGAAGATGTGATCTTCACATACGTTGCTCATGGGAAGGGATTTGTTTCCTCACCAAAGATATTTGAAAAAAAATTAAGATTTGGTAGGGTTTTTTTGAACGGAGTTGTTTTAGGATTGAATTGTAACCCCAAAATTCAAATGTTATGAAAAAGTTGATCAACAACTTATTGTATGCAGGGCTTATTCTTACGGCCCTTAATTTTACCTCTTGCCAAGATGAGTTCGAAGAAGTGGGAGGTACCGATGATCAAGAAACTATCCAAGCCAATTCTTCCGTAGCCAAATTGATCAAAGAAACCAGTTCCCATGATGGCTCGTATGACAACATAGTTGACGGAGCCAGCTGCTTTGCCGTTCAGTTTCCCTATACGGTTGAAGTCAATGGTATTGAGATTACCTTGGATTCCGAAGAAGATTTGCAGGCCATCGAGGACATTTTTGATGAAGTGGATGGCGATGATGATATCTTGGAGATTTTCTTTCCGATTACCATTACCCTTTCCGATTTTTCAGAAATCGTAATTGAAAATAAAGAACAATTGATCACTAAGGTCGAGGCGTGTTTTGAAGGTGATGATGACGATGATATTGAATGTATCGATTTTGTCTACCCTATTACCCTTTTTACTTTTGATGTCAATTTTCAACAATCTGGCCAAGTAAACATTGAGAGTGATGAACAAATGCGAAGGTTTTTCGGCGAGCTGGATGAAAATGACATCGTCAGCATTGAATTTCCGATAACGCTCAAAAAATACGATGGTACAGAAATCATAATAGAGAACAACGCTTCATTGGATATGGCCCTTGGCTATGCAAAAGATGAATGTGATGAAGATGATGATAACGATCACAATGATGACGATTTCACCAAAGAACGCTTAGATGCCTATTTGGTAGAGTGCCCATGGGAAGTTCGTGAAATGTATCGCGAAAATGTAAACCAGACCGATCAGTACTTGGAGTACCTTATGGTGTTCAATGAAGATGGTAGCGTAACCGTTAATGACCGTATTGGCAATACACTGAACGGTACGTGGAGCACAAGCGCCACAGACGCTGGTGTTCTTGTAAACTTGGATTTTGATGTGTTGGTCGATTTTAATATTGAATGGTTGGCCTATGAATTGGATGATAACAAAATCAAGTTTTATAATGACAACGGCAACAAGATCATCCTAAAACAACGTTGCGATGTCACCCCTGGTGAAGAACCCGACCCCACTATTTTAAGGGAGATACTTGCCGAGTGTGAGTGGATCATCAAAAAAGTCAAGAATCAAGGTGAGGAAATCGACAGACTTTTGGGCTATGAGTTCACATTCATGGCAGAAGGTGCGGTACTCTTGAGTAATGGTGTCAACACTTCAGAAGGCACCTGGGAAATTGGACTCAACAGTCAAATGGTATTGTCCCTGATGATCAACATAGGCGACGAACCCGGTGTTAGTTTTGAGTGGCCCGTCAGGGAACTAACAGACACAAGACTGAAGTTTGATATTGAAGAAATCGGTTATGAATTGATACTCCTACGAGTCTGTGATGACAGTGCCGATGATGGTGATGTTACCGAAATCAGGAATATAATGATGGATGGCCCCTGGAATGTGGCCCTTTACTCGGAAGGTGAAATGGACATGACCTCAGAATTCACTGGATTGGATTTCAGTTTCTCCACCATGCACCAAGTAGAAGTTTCCGAATTGGGTAACGTAACTGCTGAAGGTTTGTGGAGAATCCTCAGGGATTCCGAAGAAGGTCTAAAATTCTACCTCAACTTTGATAGTGCCGGTAGTTTAGGTGAGTTGACCGAAGATTGGAAGATAATGTCGATCACCGCCACTAGAATCGAATTGAAGGATGAGAGTGGAGATGGCACCCTTGAAACCTTGGTCTTCGAGAAACCTTAAAACTTCAACAAACGAGAACACTATATGTTATGAAAAAGTCAATCTTAAATTTTACAGCGATTGCTATGATGTTAATCGCTACAAGCTGTACTGAAGATGATGGGGACAATGGAAAGGTGAACAACCTGTCCTCTGCTCAATTAGCTGAACTTAAATCCATTACGGAAGAAGGTTCATGGGTTATTTCGTATTTTTTTGATACGGACAAAGAGGAGACCTCCCATTTTAATGGGTACACGTTTACCTTCAATTCAAATGGCACACTTTCTGCTACCAACGGAACAAATGAGGTCAACGGAACATGGTCAATAACTGATTCGGACAGTAATGATGATAGTGATGATGACAGTGACGATGACAGTAGCGATGTAGATTTTAATATATCATTTACAGCACCTGCTGATTTTGAGGATTTGAGTGATGATTGGGATATTGTAAAATACTCAACCATTCGGATAGAACTCATCGACGTCAGCGGAGGAAATGGAGGTACGGATAACCTCGTATTCGAGAAACCATAACAAATTTTCCCCAATCTTTTTGATTTGAGAAGGACGGCTCTCCCCAAAGCCGTCCTTTTCTTTGTTATTATTCTTAACTTTGTCCTCCTTTTAAAATAAAGAGCACCTATGTTCGATAATTTAAGCGAAAAACTGGATAAGGCACTCCACTCCCTCAAAGGGCATGGACAGATTACGGAGATCAATGTTGCGGAAACCCTCAAAGAAGTCCGGAGAGCGTTACTGGATGCCGATGTCAACTTTAAGATAGCCAAGGAATTTACCAATACAGTAAAGGAAAAGGCACTGGGGCAGAACGTATTGACCACCTTGCAGCCGGGCCAGCTTATGGTCAAGATTGTAAAGGATGAGTTGACGGAACTCATGGGGGGCGAAACAGAAGGCATAGACCTTTCCGGAAACCCCTCGGTGATTTTGATGTCCGGTCTTCAAGGTTCTGGTAAAACCACCTTCTCTGGAAAATTGGCCAATTTCCTTAAAAATAAAAAGAGCAAAAAGCCCCTTTTGGTGGCTTGCGATGTATACCGTCCCGCGGCCATTGACCAATTGCATATCGTTGGAGAGCAAATAGGTGTAGAGGTTTACTCGGACAGGGAGAACAACGACCCTGTCGCCATAGCCAAGGCAGGGATCAAACATGCAAAAAGCTTGGGAAGCAATGTGGTGATCATCGATACCGCAGGTCGGTTGGCCGTGGATGAGCAGATGATGACCGAAATTGCCAATATTCACAAGGCAATTCAACCTCAGGAAACCCTTTTCGTGGTCGATGCCATGACAGGACAAGATGCTGTAAACACCGCAAAGTCCTTCAACGATGTCCTTAATTTTGATGGGGTCATACTCACCAAATTGGACGGTGATACCCGAGGTGGTGCGGCCATTTCCATTAAATCTGTGGTGGACAAGCCCATTAAATTCATCGGTACCGGTGAAAAAATGGAGGCCATTGATGTGTTCCATCCCTCTAGGATGGCGGACCGTATTTTGGGTATGGGTGATGTGGTTTCCTTGGTGGAACGTGCCCAAGAGCAATTTGATGAAGAGCAGGCCCGAAAAATTCAAAAGAAGATCGCCAAGAACAAGTTTGGTTTTGATGACTTCTTGAGCCAAATTCAACAAATCAAGAAAATGGGGAACATGAAAGACCTCATGGGCATGATTCCCGGTGCTGGAAAAGCGATGAAAGGCTTGGATATTGATGATGATGCCTTTAAACACATTGAGGCCATCATTCATTCCATGACCCCCGATGAGCGATCTACCCCCTCCAAATTGAACGCGAGCCGTAAAAAACGAATCGCCGCCGGTAGCGGAACTTCCATCCAAGAAGTGAACCAGCTCTTGAAGCAATTCGACCAAATGAGCAAGATGATGAAGATGATGCAAGGCGGTGGTGGCAAAAAGATGATGCAGATGATGCAGAATATGAGATAATCCTTTAGTTCAAGGTTCAAAGTTTTTGGTTTATGGCGAAAATAGAAAAGTTTGAAGATTTGGAAATATGGACTTTGGCCAGGAATGTCAATAAAGAGATCTTTAATTTAATCACAACATCTAATTTAGCAAAGGATTTTGCTCTTCGGGATCAGATGAATCGAAGTTCCGGTTCTATTATGGATAATATTGCCGAAGGTTTCGAAAGGAATGGAAATAGGGAGTTTATTCAATTTTTAAGTATTTCCAAGGCCTCTTGCGGGGAATTAAGATCTCAACTTTATCGTTGCTTGGATCGAGAGTATATTGAAAAAAGTCAATATGAAGATATTCTTGGCCAGCTAGTCACTATAAGTAAAAAAATCAGTGTATTTATTTCATATTTAATTTCTTCAGACAAAAAAGGTATGAAATACAAAAAACCTTGAACCATTAACCATGAACATTTTAGACGGGAAAAAAATATCGAACCAAATCAAAGAAGAAATCACCGTTGAGGTGGTCCAAATGAAGGAAAAGGGCGAAAAAGTCCCCCATTTGGCCGCTGTTTTGGTGGGAAACGACGGTGCCAGCCTTACCTATGTGGGCAGCAAGGTACGTTCCTGTAAAAAAATAGGATTTGAGTCCACATTGATTCATCTTCCAGAAGAAACCACTGAGGAAGAATTGCTAAAACACGTGGCCGACCTCAATGCCAATCCAGATATTGACGGCTATATCGTGCAATTGCCCCTTCCCAAACACATTGATGAGGAAAAGGTACTCATGGCGGTAGATCCTAATAAGGATGTGGATGGGTTTCACCCTACCAATTTCGGAAAAATGGCTTTGGAGATGGAATCCTTTATTTCTGCAACGCCCTTTGGCATTATGGAATTGTTGCGCCGATATAATGTGGCAACCGAAGGAAAGCACACCGTTGTCATTGGAAGAAGCCATATTGTGGGGAGACCCATCAGCATTTTAATGAGCCAAAAGGGCAAAGCGGCCAATTCCACCGTGACCCTTACCCATAGCCGGACCAAGGACATTGCATCACTGACCCGCCAAGCCGATATTGTGGTCTCTGCATTGGGAGTTCCCAATTTTTTAAAGGCGGATATGGTAAAAGAGGGCGCGGTCATCATTGATGTGGGCATTACCCGAGTAGCTGATGAGTCGCGTGAAAAAGGCTATTACATCACCGGGGATGTGGATTTTGAAAATGTAAGCAAAAAAGCATCCTACATCACTCCGGTACCTGGAGGTGTGGGGCCCATGACCATAGCCATGTTGTTGAAAAACACGTTATTGGCCCGGGAAAGGCACCAAGTAAAAAAAGCTTAGTTGCTATTGTCCTCGATTTGGGTTTCCTTTAGAACAAATTCTTCTTCATCGTTGGGAGCGAGGTAATCAAGGTCATTATCACCTTCATCATTGGTGCAGCTGGTTACGGCCATGGATGAAAACAATACCGTGATTAATAGTAGAATAATTTTCATAATAGTACGATTTGGGGGGCACTATTGCCTGTTCAACTTAGTATATAACGATTTAGATTTTCAATTCTTGTTTTTTACCCCAAATATTCGATAACTTACTTATCTGAAAATCATGTAGTATGGCTTCTAGGGTAAGAAATAAAGTAGCTTGGGTCGTGTTCGCTTTTTTGGCCATTGGCATTGGACTGTACCCTTTGATGTATTTAACCACTTCGAGTGAATTTGGTCTGTTGGCCAGTAAAAGTGACGAAGTATTGTCCAGCAAAGTTTGGAATGTGGCCTTTTACGGGCACATCACCTTTGGAGGATTGGCTTTGTTGACCGGATGGTCCCAATTCAGTAAAAAACTTCGCTCCCGAAATTTAAACTTGCACCGAAATCTGGGCAAAGTTTATGTTGTTACCGCTTTAATTGGAGGTGCCTGTGGTGTGTACCTTGGCTTTTTTGCCACAGGAGGAATTATTCCAGCCTTGGGGTTTATCTGTTTGGGAATCATTTGGTTGTATACGACACTAAAGGCCTACATGGCCATACGCAAAAAGGACCTCTCCCTTCATCAGGGCATGATGATCTATAGTTATGCGGCTTGTTTTGCTGCGGTGACCCTCCGTATTTGGATGCCCATTTTGATTCTGATCACAGGTCAATTTTTGGTGGCCTACAAAATTGTGGCTTGGCTCTGTTGGGTGCCCAATATAATCGTTGCCCATCTTTGGGTACGAAAAAAGGGACTTACTATAGACTGATTTATTTCGCGAACAATTGCCCCATATCCTTAAATGCCTTGAACTCAAGTGCGTTTCCAGCGGGGTCTAAAAAGAACATGGTAGCCTGTTCGCCCACTTCCCCTTTAAATCGAACATAGGGTTCAATCACAAAATCAATCCCTTTTTCCTCCAATTTTTTGGAAAAGGATTGAAACGTATCCCATGGCAAAACCACACCATAGTGGGGCACCGGGACGTTTTTTCCGTCAACGGGATTGGTGTGCAATGCCTCCTCTGACTTGGGTTTGTAATGAATGACCAATTGATGGCCAAAGAAATTGAAATCAACCCAATGATCACTGCTGCGCCCTTCCTCACATTCCAGGACTTCTCTGTAAAAAACGCGGCATTTATCCAAATTATGGACCGGGATGGCAAGGTGAAAGGGGGAAATGTTCTGCATGATGGATTTTTCCTGAAAATTAGAACATCTTTTTTAAGCCTCCAAAAAAGAGATGATCTGATTGTTCACATCTTCCTGGTGCATGGAATGCCCCAATCCCTCGGTAGTGACCAATTGGCTCCCGTTCCACTTTTTGTTGACCTGAACTGAAGCATGGTAGGGGGTAATGGCATCAAACCGATCATGGAAAAGAAGCCCTTTTTTGGTGTTGGATTCAGCAAATCGTGAGGTGGAAAAATCCCGGATTCGGAATCCAAACCTGTTGTGGACATAATCATCCAGAATTTTCATCACCCGATCACTGAATCGCAACAAATCCTGATAATGTTCCATGATTTCGTGAAACTCCGAAGGAGCTCCGATAATGACCATTTTTTCAACCCCAGGATTTGAATTTTTATATTCGTTGTACATCAAGGTCATCCCCCCAACCGAATGGCCCACCACGAGTTTAGGGTTGAATTTTTCCACCATAAATCGCACTGTCTTTTCGTAGAGGGGGACATGTAAATATTTCCCTGTGGAATGGCCATGGGCAGGAGCATCAAACGCAATGATGTTGAAATTGGCCTCCCTGAGTTTTTTGATGAGGTTCCGCCACCGAAACGTATTGCTTTCCCAACCATGTACCAACAATACGGTATCTTTTTTACCTTTCCAATGGTAGGTTTGAATCCGAAGTCCCTCAATCAATTCAACGGAATGTTTGGCTTCGTTCAAATAATCTATTTGTTGCGGTTGAACCTTCCCTTTTCGTACCGTACAAAACAAGTCAAATGCTTTTTGGGCTGCTTTTTTTGGTGCAAAAAGGGTGTAGAAATTAAAATATTGGCCGTAGGCCAAGGGTATTATTTTGGTCAGGAGTTTTTTCATTTGGTTACTTTTTGTAACTTACTCTTTAATTGTTACTAAAAGTACATATTCATTTTAGAAGAAAAAAGAAGTCACTTTACCAAAACCAAGTAAGCGTATGGAAACCGTTACTGAAAATCAGGAAGTTAGAACCGCCAAAAAATTGGAAAAAATGTTTGGCCACATTGATTTCAGGAACCCACCTGAGCTTTGTCCGGTGCGGGACGTGATGTCCGTGGCCTCGGACCAATGGAGCACATTGATCATTCTTTGGTTGGGGTATTTCCCGGTACTCCGTTTCAACAAACTGAAAAAGTATGTGTATGGCATTTCCAACAAGGTGTTGAGCCAACGGTTGAAGGTATTGGAAGCGGATGGTTATATTTCCCGAAACGCTTACGCAGAAGTGCCCATTCGGGTAGAGTACAGCCTTACCGAATTTGGACAATCCTATGTGGAAAAGTTATTGGAGTTGACCGAATGGATGCAAGAAAACAGTCCAAAGGTATTGGCCAATCGGGAAAAATACGGATTGCTCTAATCCCGAATGCGATTCCAAATATCCAGATACATTTTCCAATTATCGTCCTCTTTTTTCCAAACGACTACATACTTTCCCCTCCAATTGGCAATTGAACCGTCTTTGTTCTCTGATTTTCCCTCAAAATATCCATAATCGTGTGCGTAGTCTCCAAGAAAAGTAATTTCCAAGGGGATTATTTCATGATGTAGGATTTTGGTGCCTGCTCCCAACATCCATCGCTGTTTTATGGCTTCTCTTCCAGCGATAATATCCGCATTGTTCGGAAAAATTTTGGCATCTGCGGTGTAGCTATTGGCTATAGTTTCAAAATCATTGGCCATGTAGGCTTTTGAAAATGCTTTTGTGGCCGCAATAATTTTGTCTTTTTCAGATGCATTGGTGTTTTTCTCTTTGCCATTTGAGCAATCTATTTTCCAGGTAGGAAAAATTACAGAATTGGTTTTGTCCACCCATTCGCCAACCCATTTGAAACCAGAATCCTCAATATCATAAAAAGTAATTCTGTAGAATCCATCCGTGCCATCGGGTGCCTTTTGTTCTTTGTATAGTACAATTTTTCCATCTTCGGTCCTGTTGCCTTCCCAAGAGGGCAGCGTTGTTGAAGCTCTCGGAAAACTGTAATAATGTACATACCATCGGGTGCTATCGGGAATAAATTGACGGATACTTCCAGAATAGGTGCCATCCTCCTTTAGTGTTTCATCCTGTATGGCCATACCGTTCATGATGTACTTGAACCGCCAAACCATATTCACAGGCTCCGCCCAAGATTGGTCAGCTTTTCTGACTTCTGATTTACAATGGCACTCCCCAATCAATGGGGCAAAATCTATGATTTCCTCGGGTGCATTGGGATTGGGCAAGCCATAAGGGTGTTCACTGGATGGTTCAAAATTGTATTGTGCACATAGTACCAAGGGAAATAGGGTAAAAATAAACAGCAGATTTTTCATTGGAATGGCTTTGGGTCATAAATTAACCAATTGAAAAGGGCTTATACTGCTGTTTAGCAATTAATTAACATCTATTCCCAGCCCAACATCAAGTATTTTATTTTGGCTTCATCGGGTATTTGAACCGCTTCAATGTTCGATGAAGAAAAACGCAGGTTTGAAGGCAGTTCTTCCTTGTCGATTGTAAAATAGAGGTTGCTTTCCTTCGGAAAGATCACAATACTGTTCAAGGTGGTCACTATTTTTTTGATGGTGTACTGTTTTTGAATGTCCCCGAAGGTACTCTGGAGTCCAATGCCCTTGTCCGTGGTGTAGCGTTTGTCCAAAACCCTCACATTTTCAACAGTAGGAATGCTATCGGTGCCAGAAGTAAGGGTCAACAGGTGTTTTCCTCCTTTTTCAAAGACTTCTATCTTTTTGGAGGTTGCCCCAATATTAAGATTTGTGGTGTCTCTAACAATGGAATCATTGGCAAAAAGGGTTTCCAATTCCGAAATGGGAGATGATTTTAATAGTGGTCCCACACTGTCCTCGGTAATTAAAAAAGGAGTGTCTTTTTCACAGGATTGGACAAATGCCAATAGGCATGTTAAAATAAAAACGGTGGTTTTGCTTTTCATAGGATTTTTATCGAATCACTTTTTTTAATACACCAAGAACGCCACGGATAAAGGTTGCACTGGTCAGTACCTTTACCACGGGATTCATTCGGGTGCTTCTTCTTGTGGATGTTGATCTTCGGGAACTGGATTGCTCTTTTTCTTTTTCGGCCTCTTTTTCCGCTTTTTCAATTTTTTCATTCAAGATTTCATAGGCACTTTCCCTATCAATTTCCTCATTGTATTTTTTGATTAATTTGGATTTTCCAAGGGTTTCCTTGAGTTCGGTTTCGGAGAGAATATCCATTCGGCTCATGGGAGCGCGCATCAGCGTTGCGGCCAACGGTGTGGGCCGTCCCTTTTCGTCCAATGCGGAAATCAAGGCCTCCCCGGTTCCCAATGAGGTAAGGATTTCAGCGGTATCATAGAATTCGGTGATGGGGTAGTTTTGCGCCGTGAGTTTTATGGCCTTTCGGTCCTTGGCGGTAAATGCCCGTAGGGCATGTTGCACTTTCAATCCCAATTGGGCCAGGACATCATCTGGAACATCCGTAGGATTTTGGGTGACAAAATACACACCGATGCCTTTGGAGCGAATCAGTTTGACAATACTTTCAATCTGATCCAGCAATGCTTTGGAAGCATTATCAAAAATTAAATGGGCCTCATCTATAAAAAGCACCAATTCGGGTCGTTCGCTATCACCTTGCTCTGGAAAAGTTGAATAAATTTCAGCCAACAGGCTCAGCATAAAGGTCGAGAAAAGTTTGGGTCGGTCTTGAATGTCTGTCAATCGGATGATGTTCACATAGCCTCTTCCATTTTCATCAATCCGAACCAAATCCTCCACATCAAAAGACTTTTCCCCAAAGAAAAGCTCGGCACCTTGTTGCTCCAATTCAATGATTTTTCGCAAAATAGTGCCTGTTGAACTGGTGGAAATTCGCCCGTATGCTTTTTGGAATTCCTCCTTGCCCTCACCGGTGGCATATTGCAGTACTTTTTTGAAATCCTTTAGATCAAGAAGCGGAAGTTTGTTGTCATCACAGTACTTGAACACCACGGCTACAATGCCTTCTTGGGTAACGGAAAGGTCGAGGATTCGCGATAGCAAAACCGGTCCAAATTCGGAGACGGTGGCCCGTAGGCGAACCCCATCTTGTTCAGAAAGGGACAAAATCTCCACGGGGAACCCTTTGGCTTCAAAAGGGAGACCTATTTTTTCGTGTCGCTCATCAATCTTGGGATGGCCCGGACTGGGTTGGGCAATACCGCTAAGGTCACCTTTAAGGTCCATCAGCAATACTGGAATGCCTTTATCCGAAAGGTTTTCGGCCAATACCTGAAGGGTCTTGGTCTTTCCGGTTCCTGTGGCTCCAGCGATCAGGCCGTGACGGTTAAGGGTCTTTAAAGGAACTTTTACATAGGCATTGGTAACGGTCTCGCCATCCAACATTCCGGCGCCCATAATGATGTAATCCCCTTTTGTGGCATAGCCCTGCTCTATATGTTCAAAGAATTTTTCTTTGTTGCCCATCACATTCAATTTCCGATAAAAATAGGGTAATTTTAAGCAAATCTAAAAACCCTGTCATGAAACCTTTTCAATACGTTTTATTATTGATTTTAACATTGGGAACGATGGTGTCCGCACATGCCCAAGAAGAAACCGAAATCATTTTCCACAAATCCCACGAAGTCAAAAAACAGGACACTCCATTCAGTGATGTGGTACAGGCCGGGAATTTGTTTTTTCTTGCGGGGCAAATAGGGATGGACCATTCCACCCGTATTGTGGTTGAAGGGGGTATAGAGGCCGAAACCAAGCAGGCCATTAAAAATATTGAAGACGTTTTGGCCCAACACAATATGGATTTGTCCAATGTGGTAAAGTGCACCGTGATTTTGAGTGCCATGGATGATTTTGCGAGTTTTAATTCGGTTTACACCCAATATTTCACCCAAAAACCTGCCCGAACGACTTTTGCGGCCAGTGGATTGGCAAGGAATGCCAAAATTGAGATTGATGTGATAGCTGTGAGGTAAAGTAGTGGTGATTCTAATATTCCACCGATGCAACGTATCTTTGCACCATGGTAAAAGATAATGTGATGGATTTGGTGGACAAGGGCTTGATGCTTCCTTTAATGGAGGAGTTCTACACCATTCAGGGAGAAGGGTATCACAAAGGAACCGCGGCTTATTTTATTCGAGTGGGCGGTTGTGATGTGGGGTGCCATTGGTGCGATGTAAAGGAAAGCTGGAATGCGGAGACACATCCCCCCACAGCCATAGACAGTATCGTTGAAAATGCAGCGAAATATTCAGATACCATTGTGATTACAGGCGGAGAACCCTTGACCTGGGATATGGGCCCTTTGACCACAGGTTTGAAGGCCAAAAACCTGCAAATCCATATTGAAACCTCGGGGGCATATCCGTTAACGGGAACTTGGGATTGGATTTGTCTTTCCCCAAAGAAAAATAAGCTTCCCGAGGAAGATATTTACCAGAAAGCCCATGAACTTAAGGTAATTGTCTTTAATAAGCATGACTTTATTTTCGCAGAGGAACAAGCGGCCAAAGTCAACAAGGATTGCATTCTTTATCTGCAACCGGAATGGAGCGTTCGGGATAAGATGGTTCCCTTGATTGTGGACTACGTGATGAAGCATCCCAAGTGGAAAGTTTCATTGCAAACGCATAAATACTTAAATATTCCCTAACTTTTTAGGATCATCGACCACCGTTGTCCTGAAGGTCCAAAAGGCACTCTGCATCCAAATTGGGAATAGTGCCCAATCCTTTTGAAGCATTATTTTGCATTAGTTTCAACATGGAGCGACCAAATTGTAGTTCGGCCCGCATAAGACAACCTTCGGTTGTGCAGTGGCTTTCCGCATCTGGGTCCTCATGGTCATTTATGGCCGGAGTGCCTAAGTCTACAAGACCCAATAGATGTCCAAATTCGTGGTTTAGGGTGGCGGCTTCCACATCGGCGACAGTTACAAACGAGCTATCCCCAACCAAATCACGGATGGTGGCCTCGTAGATGACCATGGACGTATTTTGGTAGACGGCTCCCAAGGTGACCAAGTTTTCACTTTCATCATCATTTTCAGTGGGGGCATCAGCAAAATAAATGTACATGGCGAGTGTGGTGCCATCATTATAGGCAGTTCGGTTTTCTTTTTCCAAATCCACAATTTCATTAAGGGTAAGGGTTTCTTCATTGGGTGAAGGAAGTTGTTTGTAGGTAAACATAATTTCTTCCTTAAAGGTTCTGGCCCTTATGAACTCTTCAAAGGTTGCAATGGCCTCTGCTGTGGGTTGAAAACCTGATACATAGGCAATTTCTATCACCAATTGGTCAAATTTTGTATTGGCAAGGAAGTCTTGGGCCGATTTCCCTGTACCCAAAAGATTGGCAGACTTATCTATTTTGACGTTGGTATCCGAGTCGCTAGTGGAATCTTTAGAACAGCCCAAAAAAAGGACTAGGGCAAATAGGCAATAAAGAGCTTTGTTTTTCATAATAGTTGCTATGAAATAAAACGTTCCATTTTTGAAACTAGTATTATCTTTTTGTCACTTTGGCCAAATAATCAAAATGTTCGCCGGAGAAGACAAGTTCGCAATCAAGTTCATTGTCCAAACAAGCATTTTGTAAGGTATTGAAATCGACATAAAGCCAATCAAAAGGCTCGCTTTTCTCACCTTTATACTCCATGGTAAAGGTAACTTCGCCATAATACCTTCCATTATCGGGAATCCAATAACCGCCATCCTCATCCTGATCAAACATATAGATGATATCGCTGGAATCCAACAGAATCTGCCCATTGGGTAACAATAATGAGGCCAAATGTCGCAAAAAAGCACCCAAATTGGTCAAAGACCCCGCCAGGCCAATGCCATTCATCAATAAAAGCAAGGTATCAAATCTTCCTTTACCATAGCTTAAAATAGAAGTGTTTACTGTTGATTTTATGCCTCTTTCCCTACATACGGAAATTGCACCGTTGGAGTTGTCCAAACCTATCACCTCATGTCCCTTGGCTTGAAGATAAAGTGTATGGTTTCCTGCTCCACAGCCAATATCCAGCACTTTTCCATGCGCCAGCTCCAACGCTTTTTGCTCTAGTTTGGGCATTTCATCGAAATCCCGGAACAAATAGGGAAGTGGGATGACATCCTCTTCATCCAAAGAAGAATAGGTTTTGATGTCTTCCGAATAGTTCCCATGATGATAGTCCACCAGGGCCTTGCCAAGAATATCCGCCATGTTTTTAGCAATAATCAAACACAAAGGTGTGACTTTAATCGCAGACTTAGGTTTAATTGGAATCTCTTTTTTATGTTTGTTCCATATGGAGTCGGAATTGGAACAATTGCCACAAAAGGCGAGGGAGAAACATGCGGAGAACAAAAAGTTCTTTGCCAAGCTCAAAAAGCGTCCGCCCAAGGATTTGGACTACACCATGCAGGAACTGCACCTTGCCGAGTTTGAGCGAACCGATTGCCTCAGCTGTGCCAATTGCTGCAAAACCACCGGCCCCTTGTTCACCAATGCGGATATTGAGCGAATTGCCAAGCATTTTAAGATGAAACCCTCAGAATTCATAGACCGATATCTCAAGGTCGATGAGGATAACGATTATGTGCTGCAACAAGTGCCCTGTACATTTTTGGGCACTGATAATTATTGCTCCATTTACGAAGTACGGCCCAAGGCTTGCCGCGAATTTCCCCATACAGACCGGAAAAAGTTTCAGCAAATCAGTAGCCTCACCTTAAAAAATGTAGCTATTTGCCCAGCGGCTTTCAACATTGTTGAGGAGATGAAAAAACGCATTTTTAAGTGATTGACGAATGATCATTATTGGGTAAAAACCTTATGTTTGTAATTTTTTTAAGAAAATCGTCTCAAATCATGAAGATTAATCCTATATTTTTTATTTGTGCTCTTTTACTGTCCTTTTCCGTTCAAGCCCAGAACATAAAAGTGACACTGAACGATGGCACAGTAACAGAGGGGGAAATTGTGGAATACAGTACTTTGTCAAAAACCCCTGACCAAATTAAGGTGCTTTCCAATGGAAAAATAGAGATTTATGACCCTTCCCAGGTTTCTGGTTTTGAATTGGATGGGGACAAATACATTTCAAGAGTGGTGGACTTGAACATCAATACCCAAGATGCCCAGAATTTAACTGATTTCTCAGAGTTGGAATGGGTCTTAAAGCAGGTTTTTTTAAAGGTTTTGGTCGAAGGAACGGTAGGATTGTATACCTATCATGATTCAAGATTACACTACTTTGCAACCAAGGGGAATACCATTGTTGAGTTGGTCAAGCTTAAAAGATTGAATAAATCAACTGTAAATCAGTATGTTGGTCAATTGAATATTTTGTTCTCGGACTGTGAGACCCAACAAAAGACAGATAATATCCAATTCAACACAATAAGCTTAAGACGGGCTGTGATGGAGTATAACCAATGTGTTTCTGGGGGAAGTGAGTATGTTCAGGAAAATGATCCCGCGGATATTTCCTTTTATATTTTGGGAGGCTATACCATCACATCATATTCTATCTCCGCGGATGGGGTGTTTTCAGGTTATCAGGTTGATCCCGAATCTGATGGCAGTTTTACTTTTGGTGTAGGTTTTGACGTTAATCTTTTGCGCAAATCCAGAAAATTACTGTTCTATAACGAAGTGCTACTGCAAAATTACAAGTTTGGTGGGTTCACAAGGAATCAAATTTCACCTGAACAATATATTGATTATCAATTTAATGTTGATTTGGATTATTTGGAGATAACCAATGCCCTGCGATATAATTTTGGAGCAGAACCCTCCAAGGCAAACATTTTTGGAAATATTGGTATCAATCATGGTATTCAAGTTTCCAATACAAGTTCAGAGTATTCCGTTAATGTTTTTAGGGATACAGAGACCAGAACAGAAAGAGAGCCTTTGGGCGGCGACATTGCAAATTACCGTATATCTTTTTCAGTGGGCCTTGGTCTCCGGTATAAATTTGCAATGGCCGAAGTACGATATGGTTTTAGTCCACGGATTTCCACTGACCCCATTACCACTACGACAACGCCTCTTAACTTTTTGATGGCTTTTAAAGTCTTTTGATGCATGTAAAGCAAACATTGACCTTACCTTTTTTGAATATTTTGTTTATTTTAGGTCATCATGAACTATGGACTTGAATGAACATGGAACAGCTCATTACCTACTTTGAAACCATTCCCTCCTGGCACCGAAGTCTTATTTTGGTCGGAGGAATCACCTTTTTTTGGATTCTGGAGGGGGTAATGCCACTTTTTAGTGTTCCCTATAAGAAATGGAGGCATTCCGTGCCCAACTTTTTCTTTACCCTGACCACTATCATTATTAATTTTCCGTTGGCCTTTTTGTTGTTGAAAACTTCCGATTGGGCCATGGAAAACCAATTTGGGATCATCAATTGGCTGCCCGAAATGCCTTTATGGCTTTATGTTTTGCTTGGTGTCCTATTGTTGGACCTTATTGGCGCTTACACGGCGCACTGGGTAGAGCATAAGGTAAAACCATTGTGGATGGTACATTTGGTGCATCACTCCGATCATAATGTGGACACCACTACGGCCAACAGGCACCATCCCTTGGAAAGTCTGATTCGCTATACCTTTACTTTGATTGGGGTGTTTCTTGTGGGGGCTCCCATTGGAATCATTATGTTGTACCAAAGTTTGTCCGTGGTACTGTCCCAATTCAACCATGCCAACATCCGACTGCCCAAGAAAGTGGACACGGCCATAAGCTGGTTCATCGTAAGCCCGGATATGCACAAAGTGCACCATCACTATAAATTGCCCTACACGGATTCCAACTACGGTAATATCTTTTCCATTTGGGACCGACTTTTTGGCACGTACATGACCTTGGATGTGGACAAAATTGTGTACGGCGTGGACACATTTCCCGATGAAAAGGAGAACAGCAGCATTAAAGGTCTTTTAAAACAGCCTTTTCATAAATACAGACGGCCTACCACTGAAGGTTAATCGTAAATCAAATACTTTCCCCTGATTTTTTTAAAGGTCTCCAGGTCCTCCTGCCACGTTGCTTTTATGGCTTCTTCAGATAGGCCTGCTTCAATCTGCTGCTGCAAAAGAGGTGTCCCCGCATGCCTGGTAAACCCACTGGTAAGGAAGAATTTGGATTTATCCACAGTATTTTGGTAAGCATCCATGACCCATTTTAGCGAAACCTCATGCATTCTTTCACTTTGTGAAAGGTCTTTCCCAAAACAGGTTTTTCCCTCCTCTTTGGGATGCTTAGACCCAAAATTGGGCTCAGGAACATAACTGAAATCGTATTTGGTGCTATCCATGAATGAGGCCCCATATCGCTGAAACTGGTATTCCGTTCCCCGGCCCGCATTTACGTTGGTGCCCTCAAAAAGTCCCAAACTAGGATAAAGCGCAATGGAAATAGCATTGGGCAGATTGGGAGAGGGTCGAATAGGAAGGTGATATTCGGAATCGTGGGTATAGTTTTCCAACTCAACCACGGTCAAATCGGCTTGGATGCCATTTTCCAACCATCCTTCGCCGTTGAGCATTTGTGCATATTCCCCTATGGTCATCCCATAAACAAGCGGGATGGGAGTCATCCCCAAAAAACTCGCATGCTCCCTCATCATGGTAGGGCCATCCACATAATGACCGTTGGGGTTGGGTCGGTCCAAAACAATAATGGGGATATTGTGCTCGGCACAGGCTTCCATGACCAATTGTAAGGTAGCGATATAAGTGTAAAAACGAACCCCAACATCTTGGATGTCAAAAATGACCACATCCAGTCCATCCAATGCCTCTTGGGAAGGTTTCCGGTTTTTTCCATAAAGTGAGATAATGGGCAGTCCCGTTTTAGTGTCCACCCCATCTTTAACATGCTCTCCGGCATCTGCTTGGCCACGGAACCCATGCTCCGGGGCAAAAACTTTTTTTACATCAACATTCAAGGAAACCAAGGAATCCACCAAATGGGTATATCCATTTTCAGTGAAAATTACACTGGTTGGGTTCGCCACAATTCCCACCCTTTTTTCTTGTAGCATGGGTAGATACTTTTCGGTTCTATTGGCGGCCACCTTGATTTCTAGAATCGTGTCCTGAGAGGTTTCCATCAATAAAGATTTGGCTTCTTTTTGTTGACCCTTGCATGAAGAAATCACCAAAACCAACAATAAAACTGTACTTTTGAATATAGATAAAATGGGCATTCGTTGAATTTAGAATTGTTTATTGCCAAACGCCTGATTACAGGGAAGGAGCATAAAATTAGTATTTCCGCCCCTATAATAAAAATTGCCATCGCCGCAATCGCTATTGGTGTGGTGATGATGCTCATTGCCATAGCCACAGGGGTTGGCCTTAAGCGCAAAATTCGCGAAAAAGTGTCCGCATTCAATGGGGACATCCAAATTTCCAATTACGACAACAACACTTCCGACGTTTCCATCTTGCCCATAGCCCTGCACCAAGATTTTTACCCTGAGTTTGCCAATGTGGATGGGGTGAAGCACGTTCAAGCGGTGGCCACCAAAGGTGGTATTATCCGTACCGAGGACACTTTTGAAGGTATTTTGGCCAAAGGCGTGGGCAACGACTACGACTGGACCGCTTTTGGGGAATATATTGTTGATGGTAGATTACCTGATTATTCCGGAAAACTCAATGAGGAAGTTTTGGTTTCCCGTATGATGGCCAATCGACTGCAATTGGGGGTGGGAGACACCTTTTTTTCCTTTTTCCTGAAGGACGGGGATGCCAATAGGCCTCCAAACACCCGAAGGTTTGATATTGTGGGTATTTACGATAGCGGTTTTGAGGAGTTTGATGCCACTTATGTTTTTGTGGATATCCGCCACATTCAACGGATGAACCAATGGGAAGAAGACCAAGTGGGCAGTTTTGAGGTTTTTTTGGACGATTTTGATCAATTGGAGGAAAAAAGTGATGAAATCTATGGAAAAACCGTTTCCAGTTTGGATACGCAGAACATCAAGACCAAATACTATCGCATCTTTGAATGGATCGGGCTGTTCGATTTCAACATTGCCCTCATCATTGGGATCATGATCATTGTGGGGGGCATCAACATGATCACGGCCCTTTTGGTATTGATTTTGGAACGGACCCAAATGATAGGTATTTTAAAAGCATTGGGCTCGGCCAATTGGAGCATTCGAAAGGTATTTTTGTACAATGCCGCTTATTTGATCGCCATCGGGTTACTGTGGGGCAATGCTTTGGGGTTGGGGCTTCTTTTTGTTCAGGACACATATCGAGTGTTCAAGTTTCCCAATCCAGAGGAATACTATATTGATTACATCCCCGTGTATTTGGATGTTCCTACCGTAGTTGCCCTAAATTTAGGAGTGATGTTACTGTGTTTGTTAATGCTTCTGATTCCCTCGTACATCATCACCAAGATAACCCCTGTAAAAGCCATCAAGTTCGAGTAAGGATGTAAAACTTGGAATAACTAAGCAAAGAGTTTAACCCATGATGGACGCAATTTAACATCCATAAAAGTTATCTTTATAGCAATGGAATATGCAAAAAACATACTCGAAACCATCGGGAACACCCCCTTGGTAAAATTGAACAAATTAACAGCGGATTTGCCCTGTTTGGTCTTGGCCAAATACGAAACGTTCAACCCGGGAAATTCCGTAAAGGACCGTATGGCCCTCCAAATGGTTGAAGATGCAGAGGCAGCCGGAATCTTAAAACCAGGCGGAACCATCATTGAGGGAACTTCTGGAAACACAGGAATGGGTTTGGCCTTGGCTGCCGTGGTGAAAGGCTATAAAATGATCTGTGTAATTAGTGATAAACAATCCAAGGAAAAAATAGACATTCTCAAAGCCATGGGAAGTGAGGTGCATGTGTGCCCTACCGATGTGGCCCCCGATGACCCCAGAAGTTATTATTCTACGGCTAAACGCTTGTCAACCGAGATTCCCAATTCCTGGTACGTGAACCAATATGACAATCCAGGAAACACCAAAGCCCATTATTTGAGTACCGGTCCCGAAATTTGGAAACAGACTGATGGAAAGATAACCCATTTTGTGGTGGGCGTGGGTACCGGTGGAACCATTTCGGGCGTGGGCAAGTACCTAAAAGAGCAAAATCCCAATATCAAGGTTTGGGGAGTTGATACGTATGGTTCTGTTTTCAAAAAATATCACGAAACCGGTATTTTTGATGAAAATGAAATCTATCCCTATATCACCGAAGGGATAGGAGAGGACATCTTACCCAAGAATGTGGATTTTGGTATCATTGATGGATTTACCAAAGTGACCGATAAGGATGCCGCCATCTACACCCGCCGTTTGGCCCGGGAAGAAGGCATGTTTTTGGGAAATTCAGCAGGGGCGGCCATTAAAGGGCTGCTGCAACTGAGGGAACATTTCACCAAAGACGATGTGGTTGTGGTGCTCTTCCATGATCACGGGAGTCGGTATGTCGGCAAAATATTCAATGATGATTGGATGCGTGAGAAAGGGTTTATCGCATAAAAATTGATAAATTGATTCCGAAAAAGCACTGAATGTTTGAAACCGTCAATTCGAGTGGTTTTTCAGAATGAAATGAGGAAAAATTTTATCGAGAATAGGTTTAAAATAATATCATAGAGTTCTCGATACAAAATTCCTCCAGAATTTCACTCGAACTGACACTTAAAATTTTAATCCACGTATTAAATGACAACTATGCCAATAAAATACCTTTTTACAGCCCTGTCTCTTTTGTTTACAGTTTCAATAACCGCACAGAAACTTTCCAGAACCGAAAAAAAGATTGTTGCTTCCATTGAAAAAAACAATGCGGAAGCCATCGATTTTTTGAAAGAGGTGGTGAACATCAACAGCGGCACTTTAAATGCAGAAGGGGTCAAGGAAGTTGGGATGGTCTTCAAAGATGCGTTTGACAATATTGGTTTTGAGACAAAATGGATAGAGATGCCCAACGAAATGGACCGGGCAGGCCATCTATTTGCGGAAACTTCAGGAACTAAAGGCAAAAAACTGTTGCTCATTGGGCATTTAGATACGGTTTTTGAGGAGGATAGTCCCTTTCAGACCTTTGAAATGGTCAATGATAGCATCGCCCATGCTCCCGGGGGCAACGATATGAAGGGTGGTGATGTCATTGTCTTGTATGCCCTAAAAGCATTACAAGAGAATGGATTGTTGAAGGATGCCCAGATTATTGTGGCATTTACAGGTGATGAGGAAAGTACTGGAAAACCTTTATCAATTAGTAGGAAGGATTTGATTGACGCTGCAAAACGAAGCGATATCGCCTTGGGTTTTGAGACTTCAACGGGATTCAATTATGCAACGGTGGCCCGAAGGGGCGCTTCTGGTTGGGAATTGGAGGTAGAGGGCAAACGAGCCCATTCTTCCGGAATTTTTAGCGAGAATACAGGTGCAGGGGCCATTTTTGAAATTTCTAGAATCCTACACCAGTTTTATACCGATGCAAAAGGTGAAGACCTCTTGACCTTCAACCCCGGAACACTTTTGGGCGGTACCTTCGTCAATTTTGATGCCTCAACCAGTAAAGGGGATGTTTTTGGAAAAACCAATGTAGTTGCACAAAAAGCGATGGCCCGGGGTGGACTTCGATTTATTTCCGAAGAGCAAAAAGAAAGGGCCCGGGAGAAAATGCGTGAAATTGTGACCCAAAACCTGCCCAAAACTTCAGCTTCCATCAGTTTTACGGATAGCTATCCAGCCATGCAGCCCACCGAAGGCAATATGCAATTGCTGGAAACTTTGAACCAAGTGAGTTTGGATTTAGAACAAGGTGAAGTACTGGCCTACGACCCAGGCAAGAGAGGTGCTGCCGATGTTTCCTTCGTGGCGCAATATGTGGATTGCTTGGACGGGTTGGGAACCATGGGCTCCAATGCCCATACCCCAGAAGAAACCGTCAATCTAAACACTATTGAAGCCTTGACCAAACGCACCGCTATTCTGATCTATCGATTGATAAACACCAAATCATGATTGAACTTAAAAATGAACAAGCTACCGTAGGCATTGATGCGGGCGAGTTGGCAAGTTTTGTGGTGAACGGGCATGAGTTTGTCCATCAAAAAGGGAGCCCGGGTTGGCGGAGTTCGGATACCGAAATGTTTCCCATTATTGGACCGGTGAACGAGGCGGGCTTTAATGTTCAGGTGCCGCGGGGCAATGCGGTTCAAGATCAACACGGATTGCTTCGGGAATTGGACTATGAACTACGTTCCCAAACCGATGATTCCGCAGTCTTTGCAAAGCAATATCAAGCGGGAACCCCAATAAAAAACTCAAAATTTCCCGAAAAATCTCCCAAACAATGGCTGATGTGGCCCTACAGTTTCGGTTTCGAGAAGTCATTTTCATTGAAGGACCAAACCTTGGAAATTACCTTTACCATTTCGGGGGAAAGGGATATGCCTTTTATGTTGGGATACCATCCTGCCTTTAAACTTCACTCAACCAACCCCACAATAATTGCCGATCAGCAGAAAATTTCTTTGGATGAGGTTCTGGAAGTGGGCAACAGGGCCTTGCTTGTGGAAAACTGTACCTCCATCACATTGCAAGATGAAAAGGATATTACCATAGAGACGGAAGGCTTTGGCCATTTTATGTGCTGGACCGAGGTCAGGAACATGGTCTGTATCGAGCCTATTTCGTTTTACCCTTATGCGGTGAACCAACGGGATTTATACCTTGGTTTTCAACATTTAAAGGATGAGAATGCCATCTTCAAGGTGAAATTAACGGTCTGATCATCGAAAATGTTCCAAAATTCATGATTTTTTAACATTGCGTAAACTTTTTCTTACTAAATTAGGAATGGAAAAGCATTGCTGCTCAGCAGGTTCTGTTTTTCAATGCACTTTTCAAAGGAAATAATAGGAATCCTAAAGCTGGGATTCCGGTGTCGGGGCTACATAACCAAAACCAATCCAATTATGGAAATCATACTTCCTTATCTTGTTGTAGTTGCCCTGATTATTGTCTTTTGGATAGCCTTTGTGGTAAAAATGTACCGAAAGATAAAAGGACTATAGCACAAAAGACTCCAATTTAGGCAAAAGGGCTTCCACTATACGTTGGGCTTCCAGCGTGTTTTTTTGAGGAATGATGAAGGACTCAATATCTTCCAAAGTGGATACGTCCATTTCTTGGTCGATGAACCCATATCCTTTGTAAACCCCTTCCGAAATAAGAATTACGGCCTGCTCGTCTGGGTGTCTGCCTTTTTCCCGAATAATCCGCACCTCAGATTCCAATGCTTTCATCTCTGCGATGGCGGTTTTCACCTTTTGGTTATAGGTTTCAATAGGTTCATCTGAAGTGCAAATGCCCTCACAGGATGTAATCCGGTGATGCGAACAGGCTGCATTGGTCTGTTGCAAGTGGCAATATTTGGGACATAGCGCAAAATTTTTGCACATTTCTTCCAAATAGGCCCTACAATCCGTTTGATTGTAAAATACTTTTATGGGATTGGGGATACCCTTTAGGGTATTGTACGCCAAATGCCTGATGCCGTTTCGGTCCTCATATTCAAAGATGGCATATTGTTTTAAGGTTCGTTTTTGGGCCCGGTTGTACAGTGGGAACAGTCGTTTGATTTCTGCGGATTCCATCAGCAGTGCCACCAATTCGCTGCCCGAAAGTTTAAAATCAATATCGGCGGTTTCGCTGCACATTTGGGTTTCTTTGACACTCTTGTCATAAAAATGGCCCAACACCCTTTTTTTTAAATTGATGGCCTTCCCCACATAAATGATTTCCCCTTGCTGGTTTTTAAAATAATAAATGCCGGGTTTCGGTGGAATTTTATCAAAAACCGATTTGGGCAGGTGGGGCGGTAGGGTGGCCTCTTGGCTTCGGGCGTTCAAAAACTTTTGAAAAATGGGTTCAGCATTGGGCGTACTCAGCAACCTCTGGAACAAGAGGGTCGTGGCATGGGCATCACCACGGGCACGGTGCCTATCTTTTAATGGAATTTGAACCGCTGAGCATAGTTTGCCCAAACTGTAGGAATGCAGCCCGGGAATCAGTTTTCGGGATAGGCGGACGGTACAGAGTTTTTTTCGGGTGAAATCCACACCAATTTGGCGGAATTCCTCTTTTATCACCCCATAATCAAAATTCACGGCGTGTGCCACAAAGACACAACCGTTGGTAATTTCTTGAATTGATCTTGAAATCTCTTGGAATGTAGGTGCGTCCTTCACCATGTCGTCGTCAATTCCCGTAAGCCCTGTAATAAAGTAGGGAATGGGACACTGTGGATTCACCAAAGAGGTAAATTCATCCACAATTTGGTCTCCATCATATTTGAAAATGGCAATTTCGGTGATTTTATTCCCCTTAATGCCATTTCCAGTGGTTTCTATGTCGATAATGGTGTACAACTTCCAAAAAGTTCAGGGCATTAAAGTTAGAACTTTTTCGAAGCACATCATAGTGCTGGAGCGGTTAGCTTTGGTTATTGTTTTCTTGTCGGGCCCTGTTCATCTCTTCTTGGATTTCGGATTGTCTTCGGCGAACAGGTTGAACGGATTGCTTGCCAAATCGCCATGAGACCGAAAGGGTGGCGTACCGTGTATCGCGGTAGCTGGTGAAGGTATCATCCAGATTGCCAAATACAGTCCTTCCCGTCGGATATTGGTTCCAGAAAATGTCGTTGACATTAAATCGCAGGGTCATGGCATCGTTGAACAGGTTTTTTTGGAGTCCCAAGGAAAAGGAAGAAATGGTCCGTGCCTTGGTGATGGTAGCATAATGGGGGAAAAGATAAAAGGCCCCGGCCTGTAAGCGGTATCCCTTTCCGAGTCCAAAACTGTGGTTGGTGTTCAAGCTCACTATTGGGTTGTTTCGGTCAAAATCAAACCCATTGATCTCTCCATCAAAATCGTTTAGGGATGCATTGAGGTTCCAGTTGCTTTGCCACCAATTGGCAAACTTAATGGGCAGACTGGCCACAAAGGAATAGCTCTTTAAATTGGCAATGTTGATGGGCCTCACAATGACCACCTCTTCATCACCATCACGAACAATGGCCATGGTAAGGACATTTTCCGTATACCCAACATTAAAGGCAAAGTAATAGCGCTGCTTAAAGGTGTAATTTACCTCGCTCACCCAAGTAAACTGTGGTTGTAGATAAGGATTTCCTTCCCGGTACGTATTGGTGTTCACAAAGGTTCGGAAAGGGTTCAACTGTGCATAACCGGGCCGATCTATTCGTCGTCCTGCTGACAGCCCCAAAGTATGGTTTTCATTAAAAGTATAATTGTATGAGGCTGTTGGAAAAAGGTTCAAATAATCCAACTCATTGACGGTATTGGTGGTAACCTGATTTCCGGTCACAAAGGTGTTTTCGGCCCGTATTCCAAACTGTGCATTCCATTTTTCACGGTTAAGGTTATAACTCACATAAGCCGCATAAATGTCTTCATCGTAGATGAAATGATTGCTCAAATTGGTGTTGGGGGTGGTGACACCGTTGTTTTCGTTGACATACGCAAGGTCATTATCCGATTTTACCCAGGTGTTTTTCCAGCCCGCTTCAAACTTGTCCCCATTTTCCAGGGTGAGTTCATAATCCAAAGTAAGTCCGGTGAGGTTCAAAAAGCCATCTATATCCCCCAAAAGGATATCTTGGGCCGTGGTATTGCTATCAAAAAACTCAAAATTTGAAATAAACCGCTGATCGGACCAATTGCTGTAACGGGCATGGTCAAAATTGAAGGTTAGGATACTTTTCCCGGTAAACGAATGTCTTGCATTAAGGTTGGCCGTGAGCTGGTTCCATTCTGAGTTGATATTGGTATCTGTGTTTTCTTCCGAAATGAGCTCCCGGCCTGTATTGTAGCCCAATATATTGCTGGTGGATATGTTTTTATTGCCATTATTCAGGCCGGTGAAGAGCACGCCAAGGGTGGTTTTTTCGCTTGCGGTGTAATCCAAACCCAACCTTCCGGTGTGTGTTTTGAGGGGGAGTTCAAAATCATTTTGAAGATCGTAATAGCCCATGGGTTGGTCTCCATCCAAAAAAGTTCGGTCAATGACAATTTCCTGGTATTGATTTCGGTCCGTGTAGGAATACTGGCCATATAGATTGAACTTTTCGGTCCGGTGGTTAAAATCCACGGAGCTGTTCCAACGAAAATAGCGCCCGTACCCGGGACTCAACGTCAGACTGCCATTGGTACCGTAAAGTTTTCCTTTTTTGGTAACGATGTTGATAATTCCGGCATTGCCCTGTGCTTCGTACCGCACCGAAGGGTTGGTAATGATTTCCACTTTTTCAATATTGGAAGAGGGCAGACTCCGTAAAAGGTTGGCCAATTGCTCCCCTTGTAGCCGGGTATCTTTTCCATCAATATAAATGCGAACCCCGGTTCGGCCACTGAGCGATATGACATCATCTTGATCTACGATCACACCCGGTGCTTTCTCCAAAATTTCCATGGTGGAATTGCCGGTGTTCACGATACTGTTTTCAATATTGAGGACGAGTTTATCCTGCTCTTTTTGGATGAAGGGTTTTTGGGCCACCACGGCGACCTCTTGCAATTCTTGCGCTTGGTCTTCCAAACTGATGTCACCCAGATTTGTTACGCTTAAATCAGAAAGCACCTTGGTTTTGTACCCCACATACGAAATGGACAAAAAGGAATCGTCCGGTTGTTTTATGTCGATGTTGAACAAGCCATCCGCATCAGTGATGGCACCTTTGATTAGGGTGGAGTCGGTTTGACTCATGACCACCACATTGGCAAAGGCGATTGCCGAACCATTGGAGTCCACAATTTTACCTTTAAACGCATTTTGTGCATGTACTTGGCTTACCATTAGAATGAAGAGTAGCCCTAGAATTTTTTTGATCATAAGTTGGTATAAATAAGAACTAAAGCCAACTAAAAAGTTGGCTTAAGCATAAATCATCAAACAAAACCATCGTTTTGAAAACAATGCTAAAATCAGATTTTATACCTCATCTTGACCAGAATTGATTTGGTTGTCCATGGATTTGATGTGAACCCCTAGTATGCTGCAACGGATGTTTTGTAGTTTAGTTATAGGGAATGGTAATGACGGTCCGCACCCCGTTGGGCATGTTCTCAAAATGGAAATCGGAATTTCCGTGATACAGTGCCTGTAAACGTTCTTTAATGTTGATGATGCCAATGCCGCTGTTGGAATAAATGGGGTATTTGGGCAATTTTTTGCCGTTGTTCTCCACGGAAAGTTCTATGGAGCCCTCATTTTTTGTGATGGATAAATGGATACGAAGCTTCTTGTTTTTCTGGGAAAATCCATGCTTGATGGAGTTTTCAATAATGGGCTGGATCAACAATCGTGGAATCTGTTTGTGCAGCAAGGATTCCTCCACTTGTTTGGTAATGACCAAATCTTCCTGAAACCGCTGTTTTAGAATATTGGTGTAGTAATCCAAAATTTCCAGCTCCTCACTAAGGGTAATAAAATTTTTGTCGTCTATGCTCAGGAACTTCCGTAACAGAAAACTGATATCGGCCACCATGTCCTGTGCCGCATCCGGGTTGTTGGGGATAAGACTGGAGATGCTGTTGAGCGTGTTGAACAGAAAATGGGGATTGAGCTGACTTTCCAGTGTTTTTAATTTGAACTTGATCAAACTGTTTTCCAATACCTTGTTTCGGATTTCCTGATCTTTTATTTGCTGAAGATAGAAATAGGCATAGATGATCAGCGTCATGGAGCTGTACAGTAAAATGTTGGTGGTAACATTGAAGAAAAAGGTGTGGGTCACTTTATCAAGAAAGGCAAAATCGGCATTGATTATGGAATAATCCAAAAGCAAGGGAGAGATAAAGCCCACCAGATAACTTATAATGATGCTCAGCACAATATGCAAGGGAATGATCTTGATCCAAGCCACCCGTTTCAACAGCAAATATTTAGTGAGCAGCGAAACGGAGCACATAAACAGCAAAACAAAGGCCCAATCGATCAAACTGACCAATGCAAGCCCCATGAGGTCGTCCGTGACCCTTTGCGGGCCACTGTACAAAAAGTAGAAACCGCGTAAAAATTCAACCAGGGCAATGAAGGTATAGAAGATCACCAAATAGATGATCAAACGTTTCTCACTATATTTTTTCAAGGTATTCCACATTAGCCCAACCCCAATTTTTGGAGAAACTCCTTTTTATACGATTTACTGATTCGGAACAGCTCCTGATCCTGCATGCGCACATCCATTTCATTGTAATCTGAATGCACCAATTCCAGCATATAGTCTATATTGATAATGGTAGATCTATGGATCCTCACAAACTTGTGGGCATTCAATTGGGGCATTAGGTTTTTTAGCGATTCGCGAACCGTATACTTCTTTTCCAAGCTGTAAATATCTGAATAATAGCTGGAGGCACAGATGTATTTGATACGGTCCTTGTTCACAAAAACGGTTCTGTTGTTTTCGCGAATGGGCAAGCGGGATGCCAACGGATTGGGGATCCTTCCCTGAACCTCCATCAAAAACTTTCTAATGTCGGTTCCATTGGAATTCAGTTTTATCCGTTCCTCTATACGATTCAGGGTTTCAAAAAAACGATTGTTCTTAAAAGGTTTGAGGAGGAAATCCAGCGCATAATTGTTAAAGGCTTGTATGGCATAATTGTCGTAGGCCGTAATGAATACGATCAGGGGCATTTTTTGGAGTGTGAGTTGTTGGAGCACATCAAAACCCGTAAGGTCTTTGAGTTCAACATCCAAAAAGAGGACATCTGGAGCGAGTTGGTTGATTTGCACAATGGCCTCTTCGCCATTGGCACATTCCGCTTCAATTTTAAACTCCGGTCTTGACCCCAATAGTTCGGAAATGCGTTTCCGTGCCAGTAATTCGTCGTCTACAATAATTACGCTGTGAGCCATCGTTGCAATTTAAGCGAAAATACTAAACAATTGTTTTTTTATAAATGTAGGTTGAACCCCATATTTCAGGATGAAAGGGTTTCAAATCAGATACTTGGGCATTCACATCAAAATAAGGGTCATTCAATTCATTCTTGGCAACCTGCCATGGGCATCACCTAAATTTAGCCTGAAAACGTAAGGTTTTCTATCAATCAAAAAACGCAATCAATCACCATAAAGGTAGCCCAAGCTGCCAATAGGTTTCCTGTTATCCAAAAAGGTGGGTTTTGGGAAACCTAAGTGGTGTTGATGTTCAACCACACTTGGATGAGAAAGATTTTTTTGTTGCCGGTCATTGTGTCCCTGGCACCAATATATGATTTGGAAGCACAGATCATTGAAAAAAAGAAATACATGACCACATCAATTGTTCATGAACAATCTCCGGTGATAGATGGGAACATTGATGAACCCGTGTGGGAAATGGTGGAATGGGGCGGAGATTTCATCGAATACAGCCCTGAAGAGAACACACCTCCAAGTTTTCAGACTAAATTCAAGGTAATCTATGATGCCAAGTACCTGTATTTTGCGATACGTGCTTTTGATGCAGCACCCAATAGTATCGTAAAACGCATGGGCAGGCGCGATACGTTTGATGGGGATTGGGTGGAGGTGAACATAGACAGTTATCATGACCTTCGTACCGCATTTTCTTTTACCGCAACCGTGGCAGGGGTTCGGGGCGATGAACTCATTTCCAATAATGGAAGCAGTTGGGATGCCAGTTGGAACCCTATCTGGATGACAAAGACCCAAATAGATGATGAAGGATGGACAGCCGAGATAAAGATTCCCCTAAGTCAGCTACGGTTCAATGGCGATGCGGAACAGGTTTGGGGGCTACAGGTTCACCGAAGGTTTTTTAGAAGTGAGGAACGTTCCGTTTGGCAGCGGATTCCCCAAGATGCGCCCGGTTGGGTCAGCGAATTTGGGGAGCTTCACGGCCTAAAAAACCTTATCCCGCAAAACCAATTGGAAATACAGCCCTTTACAGTGACCCAATTAAAAACCTATGAAGCGGAGGAAGGCAATCCGTTTATGGATGGCAGCGATGTTAGACTGAATGGCGGGGTTGATGCCAAAATTGGGATTACGAATGACCTTACTTTGGACCTCACCGTGAATCCGGACTTTGGCCAGGTAGAGGCAGACCCATCGGCTATTGCGTTGGACGGTTTCCAGATATTTTTTCGGGAGCAGCGTCCCTTCTTTGTGGAGAACAAGAATATTTTTGATTTCCAATTTTCCCATGCTTCGGACAATCTGTTTTACTCGAGGCGAATCGGAAGAAATCCGCAGGGATACCCGAATACTCCAGAAAATGCCTATGTGGACCAGCCCAGCAAGACCACAATTTTGGGTGCGGCCAAATTTTCTGGTAAAACCAAAAACGGATGGTCCATTGGGGTTATGGAAAGTCTTACCGCCAAAGAATTTGCCCAGATTGATGATAACGGAAACCGGAGCAAGGAATTGGTGGAACCGCTCACCAATTATGTTGTGGGACGGTTGCAAAAGGATTTCAACAATAACAATTCCTATCTGGGAGGGGTGGTAACGGCCACAAACCGATTTGATATTCCGGAATCCTTGAATTTTTTGCATACCGATGCCTATTCGGGAGGGCTGGACTTTAAACACCAGTGGAGCAATCGAAATTATTACCTCACAGGGTATTCCGTTTTTAGTCAAGTAAAAGGAAGTCCCGAGGCCATTGCAGCTACCCAGAATTCATTGACCCATTTATTCCAACGGACCGATGCCGGTCATGTTAGCGTGGATTCCACCAGAACCTCTCTGGTCGGTACCGGCGGAAAATTGGAATATGGCAAGGTGGGCGGAGGCAATTTGCGCTATACCATCGGTGCCTTTTGGAAATCCCCGGAATTGGAAATCAATGATATTGGATTTTTACGGCAGACCGATGAATTTAGACAATACAATACGGTGGCATATCAATCTACACGACAGATGGGAAACTTCAGAAGGATTGGGGCCAGTTTTTCTTATTTTAACAGCTTTGACTTTGATGGGAACCGCAACCGGACCCAATACCAGTTTGGAGCCGATGCCACATTTTTGAACAATTGGAGTTTTGATATTGGCGGGGGACATATCCCGGCCAATTATCGGAATGCATGGCTGCAGGGTGGACCTCGATTTAGATTATCCAGAGAGAATTTTGTTTGGTTCATTGCCAATACCGATCTCCGAAAAAAATTGCGCTTTAGTGCGGATGTATTATATTCCGAAGGAAAACAGAGCCATTTTACCATCATGGAGTTTACAGGTGGCATTACCTATCAACCTTCCAATGCGTTGACGGTGTCATTGAGTCCACAGTTTGCCAGATACCCCAACAAGACGCAATATGTCACCGAAACTGATTTCAACGGGGTGCCGAGATATATTACATCAGAAATAGACAACAAGAGTTTGAGTGCTGCTTTTCGGATCAATTATACCATCAACCCCAACCTCACCATTCAATATTATGGACAACCCTTTATTGCCAGGGGCCGATATACCAAATTCAATTATATCACCAATCCTACGGCGGACAACCTATTTGATCGGTATCGGTTGCTCAATGAAAATCAAATTACCATGCAACAGGATTCCGGGATTTATCAGGTGGATGAGAATTTGGATGGAAATGTGGACTATGGTTTTGACAATCCGGATTTTTCCTTGGTGGAGTTCCGTTCCAATCTGGTATTACGATGGGAATACATTCCAGGTTCCGAATTGTTTTTGGTTTGGTCGCAGGGCATATCAAATTTTATGGATCCCGCATCAAGTTTGACCCGTGGTTTGGAATCGGGAATTTTTGGACAAAAGCCAGAGAATATTTTTTTGATGAAGCTGACCTATCGATTGGTGCTTTAAAGAGAGATTTGAAAATAGTGACAATGGATATCGAAAAATCAGCAAGACAATTTTAAAACCAATCAAATATGAAAAACATTACAATTATTGGTGTGTTGATGGCAGTGGTGCTGTTCACGTCCTGCACCAAAAAAGAAAAGGAACCTTCCGATGAAATGATGGCGGCTTGGAAACAGGAAATTACAGATGCCGAGGCTGCTTTTGCCCAAATGGCCAAGGAAGAAGGCATGAACAAGGCGTTTTTGGCCTTTGCGGCAGATAATGCCGTATTGATGCGGGGCAACCAGCTTATTGAAAAGAAAACCGGAATCGCGGAGTACATGAAGAATCAGAACTCGAAAGGGCTGGCATGGTCACCTGAGTTTGTGGATGTGGCCAAGTCTGGGGATTTGGGGTATACCTATGGCTATTACACCTTTAATTATGAAGATCAAGAAGGCAATCCGGCAGAGGCCAAAGGGGTGTTCCATACGGTTTGGAAACGTCAGCAGGATGGTTCCTGGAAATTTGTTTGGGATTGATTCTGGAATACAAAGAACACAAAGGATAACTAAAACAACAGATATGAAAAACAAGATTATGTTGACCCTGGCCTTGGCCAGCATGGTCATGGTAAATGCGCAGGACAAACAGTTGCTTCAGGATGATTTTTACACCTATGTAAACCAGCAATGGATGGATAGCGTGGAAATTCCTGCGGCATATGGTTCTTGGGGAAGCTTCCATGAAGTATTCTTTGAAAACCAAGATCGTATCAAGGGAATATTTGAGGAGCTTACAGCCCAAGGAAAATCCTATCCAAAAAACTCCACAGAACAAATGGTGACGGATTTTTATATCAGTTGCCTGGATACCGTTACGTTGGAAGCTAAGGGATTGGAACCCTTAAAGCCTATTTTGGATGAGGTGGACCAGGTTGAATCTGTTGAGGATTATCTATCCTTAACGGCCAAGCTATATGCCAAGGGAATCCCAGCTCCCATCAGTGTTTATGAAAGTGTCGACGCCAAGAACAGTACGGTGTATGCCCTGCACCTGAATCAATCTGGATTGAGCTTGGGCAACCGGGCGTATTACTTGGAGGACAATCCCCAATACCAAGATTTTAGGGATAAATACCAAGATCTGATCACGGACCTATTTAAAATGGTGGGTCTGCAAGTAGATAAAGAACGTAAAGCAGCTGAAAAAGTTTTTGAAATGGAAACCCTAATGGCCCGCATCCACAGGACTCCGGTTCAGCTTCGGGATTCTGAAAGGAATTACAACAAAAAGACCGTCCAGGAACTAAATCAACTCACTTTTGCCATTGATTGGGCCAAATACTTTACGGATTTGGGACTGGAGAAGGAAGTGGAATACGTCGTCGTTAATCAGCCAGAGTATGTATCGATGTTTGATAGGATGCTCGTGGATTTCTCTATAGAGGATTGGAAAACCTATATGCAATGGAAGGTCATTGTGGGCACAGCATCCCTTCTCAACAAAGCAGTCAGGGACCGCAGCTTTGAATTTTATGGAACAACCTTACAGGGGACCGAAGAACAATTGCCCAGATGGCGAACTGCCCAAAACGCAGTCAATTCCAATTTGGGTCAGCCCTTGGGCAAATTGTATGTTGAGAAATATTTTCCGAAACGGAACAAGGACAAAATGATCGGATTGATCGACAATCTAAAGCAGGCATTCCATAAAAGGATCAATGGCTATACATGGATGTCAGAAAAAACCAAGGAGCAGGCCCATCATAAGTTGAATGAAATGGGTGTGAAGATAGGATACCCTGATGAATGGTTGGATTATACTGCAGTGGATATATCGGCAGAGGATTATTTTGGAAATGTGATCAGGGTAACCGAGTTTGATTATTTACGTGACCTGAACAGGGTTGGCGAACCCATAGATCCCAATTATTGGGGTATGACCCCGCCAACGGTGAATGCATATTATTCTCCAACACGCAATGAAATAGTTTTCCCTGCGGGAATTTTAAACCCTCCCTTTTTTGATTATGAAGCGGACGATGCCACCAATTACGGTTCGGCCGGTGTTATTATTGGGCATGAGATCACCCATGGTTTTGATGACAATGGAAGTTTGTATGATGCGGATGGCAATTTAAAATCGTGGTGGACGCCAGAAGATCGAGAAAAGTTTGAAGCCAGGGCCCAAAAAATAGAAGAGCAGTATGATGCGTATGTGGTACTGGATTCCATCCATTTAAATGGAAAACTTACGCTGGGTGAGAATATTGGTGATTTGGGGGGTATGGCCATTGCTTTTGAGGCCATGAAGATCAATCAGGAAGAAAAAGGAAGGAAAACCGTTGATGGGTTGACAGATGAACAACGTTTTTTTCTGGCCTATGCCAAAATGTGGCGTATCAAGTTTCGGGATAAGACTTTGGAGAACCAAGTGAAGACAGATACCCATTCCCCAGGATATTATAGGGCCAATGGAGTATTGTCCAATTTCGAGGAGTTCCATAAGGCGTTTGATGTCCCAAAAGGTGCCAAAATGCGCCGTGATGAAATTAATTCAATCTGGTAAAATAGCATCATCATAGTATATGTAAGGCAATAACATTTCGTAATACTATAAGGATAGGGATAATCCTAATTTTTCAGACTTTGCCTTGCATTTTAAAGGGCCGCTTAACAAGCGGTCCTTTTTCTTTTCCAATGGCGGGCAAAAAGATTTCCAAACCGGCATCAGGTGACATCATTTAAACCCATTGAGAAAGGTTTCAAGAAGCAATAAGCGCCATCTTCCATAAATATAAAAACACACTTTTTTGTATCAATAGATCCGATTTCATTGGCTATAAATGTCAAAAAACAACGTATTGGATAATATAATATCAAAACAGGATAATAATCCCTGAAGTGTTGATCTACATAATTTTACTTTTACAACTGTTAATATAACACTTATTAATCTTTAATAAATCTTAAAGACCAAAATGATAAGTTTTATGAGAAAAAAAACGAACAAAACTAACTAAAATGTATTATGAAATTGGCTAATTTTTTATCTAAGGCATTTTTGGAAATCAATGGGTTCAAGAAGCAATTCTTCTTCTCCGTTGTTTGTCTAGTATTTGCGCAAACAGCATTTTCACAACAGCAAGTTACAGGTACAATTACCGATAAAAGCGGGATCCCCATTGCAGGGGCGTCTGTTGTTGAAAAAAGTACGACCAACGGTACCGTTACGGATTTCGATGGTAATTTTGAAATCACTACCTCAGATTCCAATGCAATATTGGTTTTCTCGTATTTAGGTTTTGCAACCCAGGAAGTTCCTGCAACATCAAACATGAGTGTGGTGTTGGAGGAGGATTTGGAACAACTCTCTGAAGTTGTGGTGATAGGTTATGGTACCCAAAAGCGTGCCGATGTAACAAGCTCGGTGGCAACCGTAAAAGCTGAAGATTTTGTTCAGGGTAATGTTAAGGATGCCGCACAACTTATTCAAGGTAAAGTGGCAGGTCTTTCCGTTTCCGCTCCTTCCGGAGACCCAACTGAAGGAACCCAAATCAGTTTAAGGGGTATGTCATCTTTGTCGGCAGACTCTGCGCCCTTGGTCTTGGTGGACGGTGTTCCAGGTAGTTTGAATACAGTGGCTCCTGAGGACATTGAGTCTGTCGACGTATTGAAGGATGGTTCTGCTACCGCTATTTATGGTACCCGAGGCACCAATGGTGTGATCATCATAACTACCAAAAAAGGGACCAATGATATGAAGTCTACCATTGAGTACAATGGGTACGCTTCCTTGGCCACCATTGCAGATAGGATGAATTTTTTGAATGCCTCTGAACTTCGACAGAAATTTAATGAGGGCTACACTTTTACCGGGGCCAACCTTCAAGATTTTGGAGCTGATACGGATTGGGTGGATGAAATCACAAGGGACGCTTTCAGTCAAGTGCACAATATTATTTTTAGGGGAGGGAACTCCACCTCAAATATGACAGCTTCTGTCAACTATAGGGACATTGAGGGTATCTTCCTAAAATCCAACAATGAGAAATATACAGGCAGGATCAATGTAAACCATGCCATGTTCGATAATAAATTGAAAACCAATGTTGGTGTAATTTTAAGCGAGCAAGTGTATAATGCATTGGGTGATGGCCAGAGCTTTAACCCAACCATTTACCGTCAGGCGATTATCCATAACCCAACTGAACCAATCTATAATGAAGATGGCAGCTATTTTGAAAGGGCAGTTTATTTTTATGACAACCCAGTTTCAATGATTCAGGAAACCATTGGGGAGAATCGATACAGAACCAGCAGGATAGATTTTTCCATGAGCTATGATTTTGGTGATCATCTTACCGTAAAAGGATTGTACACCCGAAAAGGGGAAACCAATATCAGGGGGTTCTATCAAACAAAAAACCACGTTTCCACCACTGAAAGTGGACAGGACGGATTTGCCTCAAGAGGTACGGATAACTACGTTGGGAATTATGGTCAGTTTACAGTAGATTATGACAATAACTTTGGTGACCACAGGGTAACCGCACTTGCTGGCTACAACTACGAGGATAATATGAACGAAGGGTTCTGGGCCAACAACCGTAGGTTTCCAACCGATGGATTTACCTATAACAACATTGGTAGTGGACAAGGTTTGCAGCTAGGTGAAGCCGGTATGGGAAGCTTCAAGAATGCGGATAAACTGATTGCATTCTTCTCAAGGGTCACCTACAACTATGATAATCGTTACCTTTTAATGGCCAGTTTGCGTCGTGAAGGTTCCACCCGTTTCGGTGAAGATTACAAATGGGGTAATTTCCCTGGAATTTCTTTGGGATGGCGTGTTGATCAAGAGTCTTTTGCTGAAAATTGGGACTGGTTGTCCAACTTAAAACTACGGACTGGTTTTGGGGTTACCGGTACCAATGCTGGAGAAAGATACCAATCCTTGAGCGGTCTTTCTTATGGGGATTATTTTTTCAACAACGGCCAATGGGTGAGACAGTTGGTGCCATCTCGTAATGCCAACTCCAATTTGCGCTGGGAAAAGAAAGAAGAATTTAACGTAGGTTTGGATTTTGGAGTATTGGGCGGACGTATCAATGGATCTGTGGATTACTATAACAGAACCACGAAAGATGCCTTGTTTGACTATAGTGTACCTACACCTCCTTATTTTTATGGTAGTATTGCGGCAAACGTTGCAGAGATCAAGAACACCGGTCTGGAATTCTTGTTGAATGTGACTCCATTTCAAACGGATAACTTCCAGTGGACCGCGAATTTGACCTATTCCACCAATACCAACGAGATTGTGTCTTTGTCAAACGATGAATTTCAGTTGACCAATGATTTCTTTGATGAAGGATATACCGGAGAGCCTATTCAGATTTCCACGCACAGGGTACAGGAAGGACAACCCATTGGTAATTTCTTTGGATTGAAGAGTGTTGATATCACTGATGATGGTATTTGGATCATTGAAAGACCTGATGGTTCCAGAGTCCCTGCCACCGAAGCTACCAACGATGACCGTCAGGTACTCGGTAATGGTCTTCCAAAGGCATATTACAGCTGGAACAACACCGTAAAATACAAGAACTGGGACCTTATGTTCAATTTAAGGGGTGCATTGGATTATCAAATCCTAAACTTTTCCCGTATGTTCTATGAGAACCCAACCATTGGTTATAACACCTTGGATTCTGCCTACGATTTGGTGTACGGTAAAGCCGTGCTACAAGATGTGCAACGTTATGTAAGCCACTATATTGAGGATGGTGATTTCCTTAAAATTGACAACGTTACTTTGGGATACACCCTTCCTAAGGATGCCATTAAGTTTGCCCAGACTTTCCGGATTTATGCCTCCGGTCTAAACTTGGCAACCTTTTCAAAATACAAGGGAATCGACCCAGAAATTAACAACAGGGATAATCCGTTGTCGCCAGGTAATGATAACAGGGATAAATATCCTACAATCAGAACCTTTACGTTGGGCATCAACTTTACATTTTAAAATAAAGAACTATGAAAAATATACGAAACAAAGTGACTACACTTAGACTAAGATTTTTGATACTGTCGGTCAGTGTGCTACTATTGCCAATAAGCTGTACCGACCTTGAGGAGGAAGTTTTTTCCGAAGTGACCGAATCATCCTTCGTCCCAGCGGAGTCAGATATTATTGCTGTAATGGCCTCGGCCTATACACCCATGCGATATGTAATGGGATGGCAGGGATACTTTGATGTTCAGGAAGAACCAGCTGATATGTTTGTGACACCAACAAGACCTAACGGTTGGGATGATGGGGGAACCTATAAGAGAATGCACTTCCACGAATGGACCGAGACCCAATGGCAGCCCAGAAATACTTGGATCACTTGCTTCAACGGTATTAACAGTGCCAACAGGGTTATTCTTCAAATTGAATCTGGAGAACTTCCGGTAAGTGAAGCACAAGCCACATCAATCATTGCAGAAATGAGGGCCTTGAGGGCATTGTACTACTCTATGTTGGTGGATACACATGGAAATGTGCCGATCATTGCAAGCTATAGCGATGAACTTCCAGTTCAGAGCAGCCGTTCCGAAGTATACGATTTTATCGTTTCCGAATTGAACGAGGTAATTCCAAACCTAACTGAAACTGTAGACCAGTCAACCTATGGGCGTATGACCAAATGGGCAGCCTACCATGTTTTGGCGCGCGTGTATTTAAACGCTGAAGTGTATACAGGTACCGCACAATGGGACAACGTTATCGCTGCTTGTGATGAAATCATCGATAGTGGGGCTTTTGAACTTTCGTCCAACTATTCCGATATTTTTGCTACTGAAAACCAAGGTAACTCTGAAATGGTTTTTGCCATCCCTTACGATCAAATTTTTGCCGGTCAGTGGAATGCCCATATGAAAATGATGAATCCCGAACACAGATTGGTGTTTGGCATGCAGGCACAACCTTGGGGAGGATCTAGCTGTAACCCTCAATTTATTGATAGTTATGAGCCAACCGATAATCGTTTGGCTGATACATGGTTGATGGGCGATCAATTGAGCTATACCGACGGAAGTGTTGTATTTACTTTGGTAAAAGAAATGCCAAGTATATATGGATGTGATTTCACCCAAGGATTCAAATGTGGTAAATATGAAATTGAACCAGGTGCCACCGGTGGTCTTAGTGTGGATTTCCCATTTTTGCGCTATACCGATGTTCTTATGATGAAGGCCGAAGCCCTGCTCAGAACCGATAGGAGCGATGAAGCTGCCACTATTGTGACCCAAGTGCGTATGCGTTCTTTTGACGATCCTGCTGATGCTGCCGTTACCGGTGCTGAGTTGGAAGGTGATACCACTGTGGAATACGGAACTTTGGCCGAAGACGGAACCATTGATGAACCCGGCGATCAATCTGTAGTGCCTTACGGACGCTTCTTGGATGAATTGGGTTGGGAGTTTGCTGCAGAGGCCAGAAGAAGAACCGACCTTATCAGGTTTGGCGTTTACCAGACCAAAAATTGGTACAACCATACACCTAAGGGAGATTATACAACATTGTTCCCTATAGGTTTGGAAGAATTGAATACGAACACCAATCTAAACCAGAACCCTGGCTACTAAGATTTCGGATTTGTACTCAAGTGTTTTTTAATAATTGTTTGAGTTTGTTGTTAGTGAAGAAGCGGATGGTTTGCCATCCGCTTTTTCTTTTTTGGGCAATTTCTAAAACCCTTTGTGGGCCAAATCATATTGTTGGTGGTATGGTAATGGCACCTAGTTTAAAATTGAGAGCGATATTTGGAGGGGGTACAGCCCTTTAATTCCTTAAACTTTCTATTAAAGTTGGGAATGTTGGTAAAACCACATTGTTCAGATATCAACGAAATGGAAAGTTCGGGTTTGTGGACAATGAGCTTGCAGGCATTTTCAATTCGTATTTCAATTAAAAATTGAAAAAAGGTCTTGTTGGTACGTTTTTTAAAGTACCTGCAAAAGGCATTCTTGCTCATGCTGGCCTTTTCAGAAATTTGCTCCAAGGTGATCTGTTCATGGTAATGTTCCATGGCAAATTTTAAAACGTCGCTCATGCGCTTCCCCTCATCATCAGAATAAATTTTTCGATACACAAAAGAGGAAAGTGGTTGGGTCTCGGATTGTGCTATTTGGCTTATCACCATCAAGAGTGAAGCAATCTGTTCAACCTTGTTTTGCTGTGGCAGACCGTTGAAAAGTGCTATGACCTTGTCCTTGTTCGTGAGCACTTTCATCCCATATTCCGACAGTTTAAAAAAATCATGGGTCAGGGTAAGGTCCGTCAAACGAAAAAAATCCTTTCCAAAGGAATTATAGTCAAAGAAAAGGGTATACATAACAGATTCCTCAGATGCGTTCACATCACTCCGGAAAACGTGTGGAACATACCCTCCAATAACCAGAATGTCGCCCTCATTATACTCATTTATGGAGTCACCCACGATCAATGAACCAGAGCCTTTCTCAATATAACTTATCTGTATTTCCGAGTGTTGGTGAAGCTGGCCATAGAAAATTTTTTCCCTGTCTACCTGGTAAACGAGGGCCTCATCCTTGGGTTTGGGAATTTTAAAAGGGAGAACTCTCAAAGTTTTTAAGCAAATATTACTAATAAAGTTAAACGAAATCAAATTATGGGTCAACATAGTATTACAAGCGGCTAATAATCAAACAAACTGTTGGGGCCATGTAATTTATTTTTGTATCAAAATATTTTAGTATTATGATAAATTGGGAAGGCGTAATGCCAGCTGTGACCACAAAGTTTACCAGCGAGGATCAATTGGACCTTGCGATGTTTGAAAAGAATATTAAAGCACAAATTGATGCTGGGGTCCATGGGATCATTTTAGGAGGAACGTTGGGTGAGGCCAGTACACTGGAGCATGAGGAAAAAGAAACACTGATCAAGACCTCTCTCTCCTTGGTGGACGGGAAAATACCAGTTATCATCAATATTGCGGAGCAAAGTACAAAAGATGCCATTGCAGTGGCACAACATGCCGAGAAGGTAGGGGCGCAAGGCTTGATGATCCTGCCTCCCATGAGGTACAAGGCAACGGATTTTGAGACTGTGACCTATTTTAAGAGCATAGCCAAAAGCACATCTTTGCCCATCATGATCTACAACAATCCAATAGATTATAAGATTGAAGTGACCTTGGATATGTTGGAAGATTTGTTGGAATGCGAGAATATCCAAGCCGTAAAGGAGTCCACAAGGGACATTACCAATGTACTCCGAATCAAAAGTAGATTTGGAGACCGTATAAAAGTATTTACCGGGGTGGATACCCTTGGTCTGGAAAGTTTGGTCATTGGAGCCGATGGATGGGTGGCCGGTTTGGTCTGTGCTTTCCCGGCAGAAACTGTTGCTATCTACGAATTGGTAAAAGCAGGAAAAATAAATGAGGCCCTTGAAATTTACAAATGGTTCATGCCATTGTTGGAATTGGACATCAGTCCCCAATTGGTTCAGAACATAAAGTTGGCAGAGGTGGCCACCGGAATAGGCACAGAAAATGTACGGGCTCCAAGATTGCCTTTGCAAGGTGCTGAAAGAGAGCGTGTATTGGAGGTGATAAACAAGGCAATGGCCAGCAGGCCCGCACTTCCCGAATATAAAGATCTCAGCAGCGTGGCCTAATTGATTACTGGGTAAAACTATATTGGAAACAAACTTAGGGGAATTGGGGGTAGGGTTCAAGACCATAAACCCCCAATCAACTATTGCCCAATTCTTTAAAAGGATAGTGCATTTTTAACTTACTTTGCGCATTAAGTCATAATACTGTTTTAACAACCAACGCGTGGCAAGAAAGACTTTTTTTTGTGTTGATGCCCACACTTGCGGTAACCCCGTTCGTGTAGTGGCAGGAGGAGGCCCCAACCTTTTGGGCAAGAACATGAGCGAAAAGAGACAACACTTTCTCAAGGAATTTGATTGGATCCGCACGGGCTTGATGTTTGAGCCTAGGGGGCATGATATGATGAGTGGAAGCATTTTGTTTCCACCCCACCAGCCCGAAAACGATTTTTCCATTCTGTTCATTGAGACCTCTGGTTGTCTGCCCATGTGCGGGCATGGGACCATCGGCACAATTACCGTAGCCATAGAAGAAGGGCTGATCGTACCCAAGACACCGGGGAAAATTAGAATGGAAGCCCCAGCAGGGTTAGTGGAAATAGAGTATCAGCAATCTGGCAAGAAGGTGGATTGGGTCCGCTTGGTCAATGTTAAGTCGTACCTCGCCGCTGAAAACTTAACGGTGGAATGTCCAGAACTTGGTGAGCTAACGTTTGATGTGGCCTACGGTGGAAATTATTACGCCATTGTGGATCCCCAAAAGAATTTTGGCGGTGTCCATAATTTTACGGCAGCCCAGATTATCCAATATTCCAAAGTGGTTCGGGAACGGATCAATAAAAAGTATCCCGATATGTTCATTCACCCCGAGGATCCCACCATTAGGGATGTAAGCCATATGCAATGGACAGGCGACCCCATTGACCCAACCTCATCTGGAAGGAATGCAGTGTTTTATGGCGACAAGGCCATAGACCGTTCTCCATGTGGTACGGGTACTTCGGCCCGTATGGCCCAGTTGAGCGCAAAAGGCAAGCTGAAAATGGGAGAGGATTTTATCCATGAAAGCTTTATCGGAAGCAAATTCATTGGAAGGGTAGTGGAGGAAACTACCTTGGCCGGCAAAAAGGCTATTGTTCCCAGCATACAGGGTTGGGCACAGGTTACGGGCTACAACAATATCATTATAGACGATGACGACCCCTATGCCCACGGGTTTCAAGTGTTGTAAAATCCATTTTCAGGAGTTTTAGATGAAGAGAGTAGTAGTAGTTGGGGGAGGTGTTTCAGGGCTTTTCAGTGCCTATTATTTGGTGCAGGAAGGCTATCAGGTTACCATTTTGGACAAAACAGATGTGTCCTCGGGCGCCTCGTTCATAAATGCAGGATACATAACCCCAAGCCATTTTATCCCATTGGCAGCTCCGGGGATTATCACGCAAGGGTTAAAATGGATGCTGGACAGTTCCAGTCCATTCTACATAAAGCCCAGATGGGATATCGATTTTTTTAAATGGACATTGCTCTTTAAAAAGTCAGCAAAGAAATCACAAGTGCAAAAAGCCATTCCGATCATAAAGGAACTCAACCTGAAGAGCCGGGATTTGTACGAAGAAATGCATTCCAATGCCAATTTTCAATTTCAATATGAACGAAAGGGGCTTTTGATGGCCTATCGCACTGAAAAAAGTGAAGAAGAGGAGCTTGAAGTTGCGGAAATGGCGGTAAAGGAAGGATTGGACGCTTCAGTTCTTTCCAAAGAAGAAGTCCATAAAATGCAACCCGTTTTTTCGGATGATGTGATCGGTGCAGTGCATTACAAATGTGATGCGCACATGACCCCCAACCATTTTATGGAACAGATGAAAACCTGGTTATCATCCCAAGGAGTCGTTTTTGAGTTCAACCAAACCGCTGAGGAATTTTTGGTCAAGGACAATAAGATTACAGCTGTAAAAACAAAGGATGCGGTCTTTGGAGCCGACGAATTTGTTTTGGCCAGTGGCACATGGACCTCAAAATTGGTCAGATCCCTCAATCTGTATGTTCCAGTACAGGGGGGGAAGGGATACAGTATGGACGTCCGTAGGGATACCGGAATAACCATGCCCGCCATTTTGGTGGATGCCAAGGTGGCCGTGACCCCAATGGAAGGATTTACGAGGTTTGCCGGAACCATGGAATTTTCCGGGAACAATGCCATTGTTCGCAAGGAGCGTGTCGAAGCATTGGCCACTGCCGTAAAAAGGTATTATGCCGATTTTGAGATCAATAAAGAAGAAAAAGACAAGGCAACTTCTGGCTTAAGGCCCGTATCTCCTGATGGATTGCCCTATATTGGAAAGACTTCCAAATATGGGAACCTGACCATTGCAGCAGGCCATGCCATGATGGGATGGAGTTTGGGCCCCATTACAGGTAAATTGGTTGCGGAAGGGATAACCAAAACAGTCCCATCCGTAGACTTAAAACCTCTTTCCCCGGAAAGGTTCAGATAGGCTTTCGCACAACATTTTCAAAATTGTAAATTGATTGGTTTTTGATCCAATTTTTGGGTCAATTTCTAATTTACACACACTTTTTTTCTGTAAATAATGTGTTAAGGGCAATATAGTATCAGTATCAGTTAATAATGACTGAATGGCCATAAGAGATTATCAATAGTTTTAGGCATATTTTTAAGTATGGAATCTTTTGTGAAAAAAATAAGTGTATTTTTTATACTTATAACTTGTGGAACTACACTTGCCCAAGGGACTTTAAGGGAATATAAAAAGGCGATTATATTGGATTCGCTCTTTAGAGACAAAGTGTTCAATTCCCCATCTTCTTTTCATTGGTTGGACACGGATTTATTGTGGTACGTGAACAATTCTTCCGAAGGAAAAAAGTATTTGTTGGTCAATCCAGAGGAGAAGACCCAAAAGCAATGTTTTGACCACAATGCATTGGCTTCCCTGCTTTCCGAGGAATTCGATTCAGATGTGGACCCAACAGACATCGATATCAGTAAATTGGCGTTTAATGATGATCTATCCGAGCTCACTTTTATCCATGGCGATGCCAAGGTTTTGTTCAACCTAAAAGCCAATACCTTGGAAGTAATTGACCCGGAAGGCGGCAAAAGAGATTCCAACAGGAGGTATTGGGGCAGTAGATTTGATGAAAAGACCAATCCTCCTGTAGTTTCTCCAGATTCTACCATGACGGCCTTTATCAAGAACGACAATCTTTATATCAAGGACAATGCCACTGAAGAGGAAACCCGATTGAGCTATGACGGTGCTCCCGGTTTTTTCTATTCAACCTATATAAAATGGTCGCCAGATGGTAAAAAGATCATGGCGTACAAAGTGCGTCCAGGGGATGACCGCAAAATCTATTTTGTGGAATCCAGCCCCGAAGATCAATTCCAACCCAAGCTGCAATCCCGGGATTACCTAAAACCTGGCGATGAGCTGCCCTTTAAGAGCCCACAATTGTTCTTGGTGGATTCAAAAAAACACATCCAAGTGCCTACGGATGAGTTTAACCACCAATTTGGCCTGAACCGTATTGATTGGAGAGAGGACAGCCGCGCATTTACATTTGAATACAATCAGCGAGGGCACCAGGCCTACAAGGTCATTGAAGTGGATGCTTCAACGGGAAAAGTGAAGGTGTTGGTGAATGAGACCAGCGAAACTTTTATTGATTACAGCAGTAAAAAATACAGATACGATGTAAACGACGGCAAAGAGATCATTTGGACCTCGGAGCGGGACGGTTGGAACCATATTTACTTGTATGATGGTAACGGGCAGGTGAAGAAACAACTGACCAAAGGCGAATGGGTGGTGCGTGAGGTCATTCATGTGGACGAGGAAAACAGGGAGGTCTATTTTACGGCCAGTGGAATGGACAAAAATCAAGATCCTTATTTCCTTCATTATGCCAAGGTGGATTTTGATGGGAAGAACTTCACCCGTTTCACCAAGGAAGATGGCAACCACAGTGTCACCTTTTCAGACGATTACACCTATTACGTGGATCAATATTCCAAAGTGGATACCCCTCCGGTCACTGTCTTGAAATCTGCCAAGAACAGCAAAAAAATAATGGATCTGCAGCAAGCGGATCACTCTGAATTATTAAAAGAAGGCTGGGTTGCCCCTGAAGTCTTTACGGCAAAAGGGCGTGATGGCGTTACCGATATTTGGGGAGTCATTATTCGGCCTACCTCTTTTGATCCAAACAAAACGTATCCGGTCATTGAATATATCTACGCCGGACCCCACAGTTCTTTTGTTCCTAAAGATTTTCGTTCCTATTATTGGTCCATGTCCTCCTTGGCGGAGTTGGGCTTTATTGTGGTTCAGATTGATGGGATGGGAACCTCCAATAGATCTAAGGCCTTCCATGATGTATGCTGGCAAAATTTGAAGGATGCCGGTTTCCCTGATAGAAAATTATGGATCAAGGCCGCTGCAAAGAAATACCCCTACATGAATGCTGACAAAGTGGGTATCTTTGGCACATCGGCCGGAGGCCAGAATTCGGCGGCAGCCTTGGTGTTCAATTCCGATTTTTATGATGTGGCGGTTTCTTCCTGTGGATGCCATGATAACCGAATGGACAAAATTTGGTGGAACGAGCAATTTATGGGATATCCCATTGGCCCCCACTATGCGGCATCTTCCAATATTGAGAATGCGGCCCAAATGGGCGGCGATTTAATGCTCATTTTAGGTGAAGTGGATGACAATGTAGATCCATCTACCACCATGCAATTTGCCAATGCGCTTATCAAGGCCAATAAGAATTTTGAATTGGTGACAATACCCGGTATGGGCCATTCATCCGGTGGCGATTTTGGTGAACGCAAGCGCAAAGACTTTTTTGTGAAGCATTTAATGGGAGTTGATCCACCTTCTTGGGAAGAAATTTATAATTAGAAAAGAAAAAAAGTGAAAAGTATCAGTTGTAAAAATAAGAGTGTAATTATGGGAGTATATAAGTTGTTCGTTGGTGTAGTGTTGGCATTTTGTGCTTTGGGCACAACTGCTGTAAGGGCACAGGAAGGTGATCAAATCTTGGACGGTATTGGTGAAACAGGATTGATTGCCAGATATGTTTTTGATGGCGATACCAAGGATTGGTCGCGAAACAATTTACATGCTACCATTGAAGGTGCGGAGGCCAAATTTGTTGATGATGAATTTTTTGAAAGAGTAATTTCACTTGCAAAAGATGGTAATGCCTTTATTACGATTCCTGGTGAAGCGGTCACCAACGAGGAATCCATTAGTATAACAAGTTGGGTGCATATAGATTCCCAACAACCGGGGGCACGACTTTTTGATTTTGGAAAAAACGCTACATCCCATTTTTCTGTTGCCCCAACCGGAACCCCGGATAAAAAAGGCGTTCAGGTGGGACTATCTTCAGGAAATGGAGACTCCTACAATACAAGTTCGACTGCCATAGAAACCGGTAGATGGAATCATTTTGCCGTAGTTGTCAATATCCCTTCCAAAACTGTGAGCACCTATGTAAATGGCAAGTTGGCAGGGGAAGCTAAGGATGTAGAACTGATTTTGGAGCAGGTCTTTGATTTTGAAGCTGGAGACAACAACAAGCTTTATATTGGAAAATCATTAGAGGCCAATGCTCCCTACCTCACCGCCAAATTGCATGATTTCAGAATCTATAGAATTCCATTGAGTGAAGGACAAGTGGTTCGTATTCTTCGAGGTTCATTTAAGGGTAATGGAGATGATGGAGAAAGAAGAAAGGAAGAATTGAATCTTCCACAATTTGCCCCCGAAACAGCCCAACTTTACAATGAATATCTTACGGGCGTCTCGGGTGTAGAGGTGGAAACCGTAGTGGGCTTTTTGCCAAGATTGCCTCGATTTGTACAAGGAACTTATGGCAATGGAGTAAAAGGACCTAAAGAAGTACGGGTACTGTGGCCAGCACCAATCGATAATTCCCAAGTGCTTCAGCCAGGTAAATATACCATTACTGGTAGTATTTCTGGAACAGACTTAAAACCCAAAGCAACAGTGACAGTAAAAGCGGCTTCAGCGGCTGCAACGCCTAGCCGAACCTTGGAAGGTTTTGAACTAAATCAGGTAACATTGAATTCCGACGGCCATGGACACCAAACAAAATTTATTGAAAACCGGGATAAGTTCATCAATACATTGGCCGAGACCAATCCCGACTCCTTCTTGTATATGTTCCGTAACGCATTTGGGCAGGAACAGCCCGAAGGCGCAACGCCATTACGTAGTTGGGATAGTCAAGAAACCAAGCTGCGCGGTCATGCCACGGGTCACTACCTAACGGCCATTGCACAGGCGTATGCCAGCACCGATTACAACAAATCCCTACAATCCAATTTTGCGGATAAGATGGACTATATGGTGAATGTGCTGTATGGGCTGTCACAGATGGCAGGTAGGCCAAAAGAAGCCGGTGGCCCCTATGTGTCCGACCCAACTGCTGTGCCTCCTGGTCCTGGTAAAACGGGTTATGACTCTGATTTGAGCGAAGCGGGAATCCGCACGGATTATTGGAACTGGGGAGAAGGGTTTATCAGCGCCTATCCTCCGGATCAGTTCATCATGCTGGAAAACGGGGCCTCCTACGGAGGGCAACCCACCCAAGTGTGGGCACCGTACTACACCTTGCACAAAATTTTGGCCGGTTTGATGGATATTTATGATGTCAGTGGCAACGAAAAAGCCTTGGAAATTGCCAAAGATATGGGGACTTGGGTGCATGCTCGTTTAAGCCAAGTGCCAACCGATACCCTGATCAGCATGTGGAACACCTACATTGCCGGTGAATTTGGAGGTATGAACGAGGCCATGGCACGTTTGTACAGAATGACAGACAATCGTCAATATCTTGAAGTGGCCCAATTGTTCGACAATATTAAAATGTTTTTTGGCGATGCCGACCATTCCCATGGATTGGCCAAAAATGTGGACACCTTCCGTGGCCTACATGCCAACCAACATATCCCCCAAATTATGGGAGCTTTGGAAATCTATCGCGATTCCAACGAACCTGAATATTACCACGTGGCCGATAATTTCTGGTACAAGGCCAAAAATGATTATATGTACAGCATTGGTGGAGTAGCGGGAGCCCGTAATCCCACAAATGCAGAGTGTTTCATCAGTCAACCAGCAACACTTTACGAAAATGGATTTTCCGCAGGAGGGCAAAATGAGACCTGTGCCACATACAATATGTTGAAATTGTCCAGAAATCTGTTCCTCTTTGATCAGCGAACAGAATTGATGGATTACTATGAGCGCGGACTTTACAACCATATCCTTGCCTCCGTGGCTGAGGATAGCCCGGCCAACACCTATCACGTGCCATTACGGCCCGGTTCCGTGAAGCGTTTTGGAAACGCCAACATGACTGGGTTTACCTGTTGTAACGGTACGGCATTGGAAAGTAGTACCAAACTTCAGAATTCAATCTATTTCAAAAGTCAGGACAACAAGGCGCTGTATGTAAACCTTTTTATTCCTTCCACATTGAAATGGACTGAGAAAAACATCATTGTTGAGCAAAAAACTTCTTTTCCAAAGGAAGACAACACCCAATTGACCATCAAGGGCAAAGGAAAATTTGACTTGAACATTCGTGTGCCCCATTGGGCCACCAAAGGATTTTTTGTGATGATCAATGGGAAGACCCAAAAGATAAACGCAACACCAGGCACCTATCTTACCTTGTCCCGTAAATGGAAGGATGGCGATACGGTGGATATACAAATGCCATTTGAATTTCATTTAGATCCTGTAATGGATCAGCAGAATATTGCCAGCCTTTTCTATGGACCTGTTTTGTTGGTTGCCCAAGAACCAGAGCCACGGGATGATTGGCGTAAGGTGACATTTGATGCGGAAGATATCGGTAAAACCATTCAGGGCGACCCAAAAAACTTGGAATTCACCATAGACGGAGTGGTGTTTAAGCCCTTTTATGAAACCTATGGGCGTCATTCCGTGTATTTGGATGTTACCTTGGAATAAGCACAAGTTTGGATTATGATGTACGGGAATATAAAAATAACATTCAAGCAATCAAGGAAATTATTCCAGTGTTCCCAACATGAACAGGATTTCAATACAGGTAGAAGACATTGCATGGGACGGTGAGAACCTAGTGGTTCCCAAGGAAAGTGCCAATAGCTACACACTTAAACTAAACTAATAAGCAACTACAGATGACGAATAGACTAGTATGGATAGGATTGGTATTGTTTTTCAGCACCATTTTTAGAATGGAGGCCCAAGGATATTGGGGCAGGATTGAGCATAGGGAACCCACTTTGGGCATTGCAGAGGTCTATCAAAAATTCAACACCCCAGATTTTCAATTGAAATTGGTCAAGGCGTCCCAGACGGTAGCGGCACTTCGTCCTTCCAAAGCGTTACATTTTGATTTTACTCCCGGGGATCGATTGGAACTTCGGGACAAGGATAGTCTGTATCATCTAGGGGACATCAACCTCAGAATAAAGGATGCCAATGGCAACTGGGTGGATTTTTCCACGGCGACCACTCGGGCAGAGGTGACACCGTTGGAAGTCAGCGGTAGTGTTTTGGCCGCTGCTGATTTGGCCAATACCTTGCCCAAGGACATTCCCGTGTCCATAAAACGATACTACGAATTGGATAATGATCAACTGGTCATGCGTTTTGAAATCACAAACACCCAAAACACGCCTGTGGAAATTGGTGCATTGGGAATCCCCATGATCTTTAACAACATTTTGGAAGGAAAGTCATTGACGGAGACCCATGCGCAAAATGTCTTTTTTGATCCCTATATTGGAAAGGATGCCGGCTATTTGGAGGTGAAACGCCTCAGCGGTAGAGGACCTGCACTATTGGTGTTGCCCAAGGAAAACATGTCTTTTGAGGCCTATAGACCTCTCTTGGATGACCCTACGCCCAGAAGTATTGTCTTTGAAGGATTCCATGAGTGGATGGTACACAGCAAGGCCTATGCCGATAACGAATGGAAGGGTGTGGAGCAGTGGAATACACCCACCTCTTTGATGCTTCAACCCAACGAAACCAAAAATTTTGCAGTAAAGTTCGTCCTGTCTGAAGGGATAAAAGATATTCAGGGGACCTTGGTGAAAGAGGAGCGTCCGGTGGCAACCGGGGTTCCGGGCTATGTGGTGCCCCAAGATGTGAATGCCCAGTTGTTCCTCAACTATAAAAGTGCGGTAGGCTCCATCATCGTAGAACCCAAAGGTGCTCTGGAGATCAAAGAAGAGGGTGCTACGGCATCAGGATTGAAAAAATATAGGGTCTCAGGAAAAAAATGGGGTAGGGCCCGTGTCACCGTTACCTATGCTGATGGATTGCAACAGACCATCAATTACAAGGTTATCAAGTCTGAAGAAGAAGTAATTGCTGATTTTGGTAGTTTTTTGACCAACGAACAATGGTTTGATGATCCCAACGACCCTTTTGGAAGAAATCCGTCGGCCATAACCTACGATTATGACAAGAAAGAACAAGTGACCCAAGACAGCAGGGTGTGGATCAGTGGTTTAAGTGATGAAGGTGGGGCCGGTAGTTGGTTGGCCGCTGTTATGAAACAATTGGTGCAGCCCAATCGGGAGGAAATCGTAAAACTTCAAAAGTTTGTGGACAACACCCTTTGGGGAGGGATTCAATATGATGATGGGCCTCTAAAATATGGAGTGAAGAAAAGCCTTTATTACTACGAGCCGGATTCATTGCCCAAAGGAACCTATAGCGATAAGATCAATTATGGCACTTGGGCGGCTTGGGATCGCAAGCATGCCAATGACCCGGGTAGGTCGTACAATTATCCCCATGTGGCCGCGGCCTATTGGGTACTCTACCGTTTGGCCCGCTACCATGAAGGCTTGGTGGACAACAGGTCATGGCAGTGGTATTTGGAGAATGCCTACCATACCAGCGTGGCCATGGTGGAAAAAGCGCCGTATTATGCACAATTCGGGCAAATGGAAGGTTCTGTTTTCCTACTGATTCTGGAAGACCTTAAAAATGAGGATTTAGCCGATATGGCCACAGATTTGGAAGCGCGAATGAAGGAGCGGGCAGACCATTGGAAGGCATTGGACTATCCGTTTGGTAGTGAAATGCCATGGGATTCAACAGGGCAGGAAGAAGTGTATATGTGGTCCGATTATTTTGGATATGACCGTAAGGCATGGGTCACTTTGAATGCTATTTTGGCCTACATGCCTACCATGCCCCATTGGGCCTACAATGGTAATGCCCGAAGGTATTGGGATTTCTTGTACGGGGGCAAAGCAGGGGAAACGTCTCGCGTGGAACGTCAAATCCATCATTATGGCTCCTCCTTGAATGCCATTCCCGTATTAAAACACTTCAGAAAGAACCCCGATGATCTATATCTTTTAAAAGTAGGGTATGGCGGTCTTTTGGGCGGGATTTCCAACATTACCCAAGATGGTTTTGGCCCAGCAGCCTTTCATTCCTTTCCATCAACCTTAAAAATAGATGGGATTACTGGGGATTATGGTTCCGGGTTTTATGGCTATGCGGTGAATTCGGCAACTTACATTACCCAAGATGAGGATTTGGGGTGGTTGGCGTTTGGTGGTAACCTGACCCAGAGAGGAGATATTGTTGAGGTGGACATTACCACGGCGGCAAAATCCAGGGTGTACATCGCTCCCCAAAAAGTATGGTTGACTTTGGATGCCGGAACTTTTGATAAGGTGGGCTACAACACCAAAACCGGGGAAGTTGAAATTACGCTGGCCGGGAAAGATGACTTTACCCCAAATGCTTTTTTACGGGTGGATGCTGAAAATATCAGTTTGCCCTATGAAAAGATTCGGGGAGCTTACAAAATCCCGTTGGACAGGAAAAATCTAAAAATAGGAATACGGATTAAATCTTAAAGATGAATCCGTCTTCCTCTACTTTCTTCTTGTATTTTTCCTTGTCAAAAACGTAGAGGTATGCCCCTTTGCGAGAAACGCTCATGTCCTTTTCATCCAGTTTGATGAGAACATCCAATGAATTGATCTTGTTGATGAAGTTCCTTTTGTCCAACTTCTTGTCCAAAATGGATTCATAGAGATTTTGGAGCTGACGCATGGTGAATTTTTCGGGAAGTAATTCAAAACCAATGGGCTTGGTCATTGCCCTTCTCCGGAGTCTGGCTATAGCTCTTTGGACCATTTCGTTATGGTCAAAAATCAAATCGGGAGCTTCGTTTAGTTCAAACCAACGGGCCGAATCGATTTGAATACCGTCAAATTTGTGTGATTCAACATCAATGAGCGCATAATAAGAAACGGAAATCGTTCGCTGACCCGGATCCCGGTCTATTTTACTGTGGGTATACAGCTGCTCCATATAAATGTCACTGAGCCCGGTAAGCGTATGGAGCACCCGGACGGCAGCCTGATCTAAATTTTCGGTCTTTTTAAGGAAACCGCCAATGAGCGACCACTTTCCTTTTTCTGGTTCAAAATTCCGTTTTATGAGCAGTATCTTCAGGTTTTCCTTATCAAAGCCAAAAATGATGCAGTCAACGGCCAAAAGGACCTGGTCTTCTTTATCGTAGTAATTGAGTTGCATTTTTAAATCTTCGGCTTCTTCTAGGTTGTTGGTTATTTTCATGAGGACTAAAATCCTAAATCTAATTCTGTTAAACAAATGTTTGTAAGGTAAACACAAAAAATAATCTAAGCAGATTCATAACACTTTTTTAACGCTAATTCTTGCAAAATCCAAAATTCTTTACGTTCTTTACTAGTGTGGATGATACACTTTAAAATCGTTGAATCGATAATTCGCGTGGCGAATCCTATTTGAGTTAGTTTTAAGCTTAGTAATTTTAGTAAGGCCATGGTCTTGCCATGGCCTTTTTTTAAACCCTTCCGAGTATGAAAATTAATATGCATGTTTTAAAATATGCAGTGGTCTCTTTGGCCATTGTATTGCCTTCTGTGCTTTCGGCGCAACAAGCGGTAACTGTTCAAATCAATAAGAATGCTGATTCAATTCAGATCAGCAGACATATTTATGGCCATTTTGCCGAACATTTGGGTCGATGTATTTATGACGGTCTTTATGTAGGCGAAGAAAATAAGGTCATTCCCAATACCGAAGGTGTTCGAAACGACATCATCGCGGCCTTAAAAGAACTGAACATTCCCAATCTGCGTTGGCCCGGAGGCTGTTTTGCAGATACCTATCATTGGAAAGATGGGGTTGGGCCCCAAGAAGATCGGCCAACCATCGTGAACCGTTGGTGGGGAGGTACCACAGAGGACAATAGTTTTGGCACCCATAATTTCTTGAACCTATGTGAAGTATTGGATGCAGAGCCTTACTTATCGGCCAATGTAGGCAGTGGAACCGTGCAAGAACTTATAGATTGGGTACAGTACACCAACCATGACGGCGTGAGCCCAATGGCAGATTGGAGACGTGAAAATGGGCGCGAAAACCCCTGGAAAGTTAAATATTGGGGCGTGGGCAATGAAACTTGGGGCTGCGGGGGCAATATGACCGCCGAATACTATGCAGATATTTATCGCCAGTATGCCACTTTTCTACCAGGGTGGTCAGGTGAGACAGAAATTTACCGCATTGCCTCGGGAGCTTCCGAAGATGATTATCACTGGACGGAAACCTTAATGAAAAATGTGCCACATGAATTGATGGAAGCGGTTGCATTGCATGACTATGCCGTATTTAATTGGGATGCCAAAGGGCCCTCGGTCAACTTTGATGAGGAAATCTATTTTAAGAGCATGGAGCAGGCCTTGAATATGGAAGAATATGTCACCAAGCATATCGCCATTATGGACAAATATGACCCGGAGGGCAATGTTGACCTGTTTGTGGATGAATGGGGCGGTTGGTACGATGCAGAACCTGAAGTAAAAAACGGGGTGCTCTACCAACAGAACACCATTCGCGATGTGATGATTGCAGGTACCGTATTGAACACTTTCAACAACCATGCAAAACGGGTGAAAATGGCCAATTTGGCCCAAATGGTAAATGTGCTTCAGGCCGTTATCCTCACCGATGAGGAAAAAATGATCAAGACGCCCACCTACCATGTTATGAATATGTACAAGGTGCACCAAGATGCCCTATTGCTTCCTTCAAAAATTGATAACAATGCCCAGTTTAGGGGGCTTCCGGCCATATCCGTATCGGCTTCAAAAGATAAAGGGGGTGCCGTTCATATCTCCTTGGTCAATATTGATCCCAAAGAAGCAATGACGGTTGAGGTAAATGTCTCCGATTTGGATGTCAAGAACCTACAGGCTGAAATACTTACCTCGGAAAAACTTCAGGATCACAATTCATTCAGCGATCCAGAGAAGGTAGTGCCAAGTGAATTCAAAGATTTTAAACTCAGAAAAGGAGTGCTTTCCATTGAAGTACCTGCGCACTCACTTATCGTGTTTGAAGGAAAATAAAGAATTAATGAAGAAAGGATTACTAATGACAATGGGCCTAGTGGCCCTAGTGGTGTCGTGTAAGAGCAATACCCAGAAACAGCCGGATGATGCAGCGTTGGATGTAAAAGAAGGATATCCCATTGAAGCGGTAAACATCAGAAATGTAAAATTAAAGGATGATTTCTGGTTGCCCATTATAGAAAGGGTTCAGGAAAAAACCATTGAATTTGCCCTTGAGAAATGCGAAGAAGAGGGGCGGTTTGACAATTTCCTGATTGCCGGGGGTGAAATGGAAGGACCTGTCAAAGGGGTCATGCCTTTTGATGACACCGATGTCTACAAGATTATTGAAGGGGCATCCAACTCCTTGATCAGTGCGCCAAACCCCCAATTGGAGACCTTATTGGATTCCTTGGTGTCCATCATAAAAGTGGGACAGGAAGCAGATGGTTATTTGACAACATGGAGAACCATAAATCCGGCCAAACCACCTGCATCTTGGGTTGAGGTGAATGAAGGAAAACGTTGGGAATCTTTGGCCGCGAGCCATGAACTCTACAATGCAGGTCATTTGTTTGAAGCCGCTGCCGTACACTATAAAGCCACCGGAAAACGAAATTTCTTGGACATCGCCCTTAAAAATGCAGATCTTATGGTGGAGACATTTGGTGATGGAGAGGGAAAGATAGCTGCGGTACCCGGGCATCAAATTATTGAGACGGGACTCATTAAATTATATGAGGTCACTGGAAAGAAAGAATATTTTGATCTTGCCAAATACTTTTTGGATCATAGGGGAGACCCAGAAAACCATGAACTTTTTGGAGCATATTCACAAGATCATTTGCCGGTTATCCAACAAGATGAGGTGGTGGGCCATGCCGTTAGAGCGGTATATATGTACGCTGGTATGACGGACATTGCCGCTATTGAAAAGGATACTGCGTATTTGAAGGCAGTGAATGCCCTTTGGGATAATATGGTCACCAAGAAAATGTACATTACCGGAGGTATTGGTGCAAAACATGAAGGAGAGTCTTTTGGTGAAAATTATGAACTGCCCAACTTAACCGCTTATAATGAAACCTGTGCTTCCATTGGGGATGTCTACTGGAACCACAGACTGCACAATCTTACTGGGGACGTGAAATATTTTGATGTTATTGAGCGGACCTTGTACAATGGATTGATTTCTGGACTTTCCTTGGACGGAGAGAAATTTTTCTACCCCAATGCCTTGGAATCCGATGGGGTTTACAAGTTCAACCAAGGCGCATGTACCCGAAAAGATTGGTTTGATTGCTCTTGCTGCCCCACCAATGTGATCCGTTTTATTCCCGCCATGCCCGGTTTGATCTATTCCAAAACCGATGATACCATATTTGTGAATCTGTATGCTGCCAACGATGCCACGGTTGATCTTAAAGATCAAGCCGTTCAAGTATCGCAGGAAACCACATATCCGTGGAATGGAAAAGTAAAACTTACCTTAGATCCAGAAGAAACTGGTGAGTTTACCATGAAGTTCAGGGTTCCCGGATGGATCAGAAATCAGGTTTTGCCCAGTGATTTGTATCACTATGCCAACCCGGTGGACCAAAACAGCACCATAACCATCAATGGAGAAGCCATTGATGCGGTTGCTGAGAACGGTTACTATACCCTATCCCGGGAGTGGAAAGCAGGAGATGTGGTCAACTTGGAATTTCCCATGGAAGTGCGAAAAGTCATTGCAAACCCATTGGTTGAAGAGAATAAGGACAAAATGTCCTTGGAATACGGCCCCATTGTGTATGCCGTGGAAGAGGTTGACAATAAAGGAGATTTTGACAACATTAAATTGGCGTCAAACGACCAATTTCAAGTTGAAATGCAGCCTGACTTATTGGGAGGTGTAAGCACTATTTCCAACGATAATCTAACCGCCATACCCTATTATGCTTGGTCCAATAGGGGGGTAGGGAAAATGAAAGTGTGGTTGCCCATTGAAAAGAACTAAACGGGAATGTTACCCACAAATAAATTAGAAAACCCAAAAAGATAAATTGGTGTTTTAGGTATAAGGTATACCTAGTTTATCAACGCATAGAATGAAAAAGTACGTAATAGGATTGGATTATGGTTCCGACTCGGTTAGAGCGGTTTTGATTGATACGGAAAATGGAGCGGAGTTGTCCTCGGAGGTCTTTTGGTACCCCCGCTGGAAAGAACAGAAATACTGCAAACCTGAAATTAATCAGTTTAGGCAGCATCCCTTAGATCATATTGAAGGTTTGGAGCATACCATAAAAGCTGTGGTTACCCAAAGTGGAGTGAACCCCGAAACCATTGTGGGAATTTGTATTGACACCACCGGTTCGTCGCCCATGCCACTTACAAAAGAAGGAACCCCCTTGGCCTTGGTGGAAGGATTTGAAGAAAACCCCAATGCCATGATGGTGTTGTGGAAAGACCACACCGCTGTAAAAGAAGCCAACGAAATCAATGAATTGGCGAGAAGCTGGGGCGGTGAAGACTATACAAAATACGAAGGCGGCATCTATTCCTCCGAATGGTTTTGGGCCAAGATACTTCATGTTGCCCGGGAAGATAAAAAGGTTGTTGAGGCTACGCATACGTGGATGGAGCATTGTGATTACATCACGTATCTATTGGCCGACCAGAAAGATTTAGAAACATTCAAACGAAGCAGATGTGCCGCTGGTCATAAGGCCATGTGGCATGAAAGCTGGGGAGGATTGCCATCCCAAGAGTTTCTCTCCAAGTTGGATCCCTATTTGGCATCCCTTCGGGATAAGCTTTATGACGAGACCTATACCTCCAACGAAATTGCAGGCCATTTGAATGAAGAATGGGCAACCAAATTGGGACTTACCACCAATACGGTGCTGGCAGTGGGAACATTTGATGCCCATGCCGGAGCGGTAGGGGCCAAAGTGGACCACCATGTGCTGGTTCGGGTGATGGGCACTTCCACCTGCGATATCATGGTATCCACCCACGATGCCGTTGGCGATAAGACCGTAAAAGGCATTTGTGGTCAAGTTGACGGCTCCGTAATCCCTGGTTTGATGGGATTGGAAGCAGGTCAATCCGCTTTTGGGGATGTGTTGGCCTGGTTCAAGAATGTATTGGCCTGGCCTGTGGATAATTTGGTGATGAAGTCATCAATCCTATCCGAAGAACAAAAACAACAGTTGAGCGAAGAAGTTGAAGCCAAATTTATACGGACTTTGGCCGAACAGGCCGAGGCAATCCCACTTTCGGAAGTGGTGCCCATGGCTTTGGATTGGGTCAACGGAAGAAGAACTCCAGATGCCAATCAAGAACTGAAGAGTGCCATAACCGGAATCTCATTGGGGACAAAAGCACCCCATATTTTCAAAGCTTTGGTAAATTCCATCTGTTTTGGTTCCAAAATGATTGTAGACCGATTTGAGGAAGAAGGCGTTAAGATAGAGTCGGTTATCGGTATTGGTGGTGTGGCACGGAAATCGCCTTTCATCATGCAAACGTTGGCCAATGTCTTGAACATGCCCATAAAAGTTGCCGAATCGGATCAGGCACCTGCCTTGGGTGCGGCCATTTACGCAGCCACCGCAGCTGGGGTTTATGAATCCGTTATTGAGGCAAGCAAGGTGATGGGCAGTAGTTTTGAAGCTGAATATTTTCCGCAGGCTTCTCAAGTGGAGACCTATGCCAAATTGATGGAATCTTATAAAGAGCTTGGTCAATTTGTGGAAGAACAAACAAACAAAAAGAGTTAAAATGTCAACATATAAATCGCTTAAGGAAGAATGTTATGAGGCCAATATGGAGCTCAATGCCCTGGGGCTGGTCATATACACTTTTGGCAATGTAAGTGCAGTGGATAGACAGAATGGTGTTTTTGCCATTAAGCCCAGTGGGGTGCCCTACGAGAAACTGAAACCATCGGACATGGTGATTTTGGACTATGACAATACCGTGGTTGAGGGTGATTTACGCCCTTCTTCGGATACCAAGACCCATAGCTATCTCTATAAAAATTGGGAAAACATTGGAGGAGTGGCCCATACCCATGCCATGTACTCTGTCTCTTGGGCCCAGGCCCAACGTGATATTCCCATTTTTGGGACCACACATGCAGACCACCTGACACAAGATATTCCTTGTGCCCCACCAATGGCCGATGATTTGATTGAAGGCAATTATGAGCACAACACCGGAATACAGATTTTGGATTGTTTTTCATCCCGAAACTTGGATTACAATGAAGTGGAAATGGTGCTCATAGGGAACCACGGTCCTTTTGCCTGGGGCAAAAACGCGGCCAAGGCCGTGTACAATACTAAAGTATTGGAGACCGTGGCGCAGATGGCCTACCTAACCCTTCAAATCAACCCCGACGCCCCTAGATTAAAAGACTCTTTAATAAAAAAACATTATGAGCGTAAGCATGGCAAAAATGCCTATTACGGTCAATGACGAATCAATAATTAAAATAAATGAAAATAGCTGAAAAGGAGATTTGGTTTGTAACAGGAAGCCAACATTTGTACGGCCCTGAAACACTAAAGCAAGTGGCCGCAAACTCAAAAAATATTGTGGATGGATTGAATGCATCGGGCAATTTGCCCATTTCTTTGGTATTTAAACCAGTGGTGACCACTCCAGATGAAATTACCGCTGTATGCAGGGAGGCAAGCAATGATGTCAAATGTATTGGTGTTGTGGCGTGGATGCATACCTTCTCGCCATCTAAAATGTGGATAGCCGGACTTACCGTGTTGAGCAAGCCATTGTGCCATCTTCATACCCAGTTCAATGCCGAAATCCCATGGGACAGCATTGATATGGACTTTATGAACCTGAACCAATCCGCCCACGGGGATCGTGAGTTTGGTTTTATGATGACCCGTATGCGCAAAAAGCGCAAGGTTGTGGTTGGGCATTGGAAAGATGCACGCGTTCAGCAAAAACTGGCCGTTTGGTCAAGGGTAGCTTTGGGCTCCCATGAACTGCAAAATATGAAAGTGGCCCGGATTGGGGACAACATGCGCGAGGTGGCCGTTACCGAAGGAGACAAAGTAGCTGCCCAAATGCGGTTTGGGGTCGCTGTGAATGCATACGACTCGTCTGACATCACTAAAATCATCGATACGTTAGATCAAAAGTCAATTGACCAACTGCTTGAAGAATACGAATCAAGCTATAATTTGACCGACGCCCTTAAAAAAGGAGGCGCCCAACGGGAATCCCTAGTCGAGGCCGCCAAGATTGAATTGGGGCTTCGCACCTTTTTGGATAACGGAGGTTTTAAAGCCTTTACCGATACCTTTGAGAACTTGGGAACTTTACGTCAGCTACCTGGATTAGCCGTTCAGCGGTTAATGGCAGACGGTTATGGTTTTGGTGGCGAAGGCGATTGGAAGACGGCAGCCATGGTCCGTGCCATGAAAGTTATGGCCACCGGATTGGAAGGAGGCACTTCTTTTATGGAAGATTATACCTATCACTTCACCCCGGAAAAGGATTATGTCTTGGGATCCCATATGTTGGAGATTTGCCCATCCATTGCCAAAGGAAAAGTATCCTGTGAAGTGCATCCATTGGGTATCGGTGGCAAGGAAGACCCTGTGCGGTTGGTGTTCAATTCACCCGCTGGCGAAGCACTCAATGCTTCTTTGGTGGATATGGGAAATAGATTCCGTTTGATCGTGAATGAAGTTGAAGCCGTGGAACCTATGGCGGATTTACCTAAATTGCCGGTTGCCAGGGTTCTTTGGGATGCCAAACCCAATTTAGATGTGGCTGCAACAGCTTGGATATTGGCTGGAGGAGCACACCATACGGTCTATACACAAGCGTTGACCACCGAATACATGGAAGATTTTGCCGATATTTTCGGCATTGAACTTTTGGTAATTGATGCTGATACGCGAATTAGAAGTTTCAAAGACCAGATACATGCCAATGAAGCCTATTACCATTTGTTTCAACATAATATGTAGATATAAAAATCAGTAATTAATCGAACAAACTAAAATCATGAGAACAATACAAGCTTCTTTTCTATATTTTGTTTTTCTTGCAGCACTCTTACATTTGGGGTGTAAGGAAAATAAAAAAGAGAACCAATCGGAGAATCAAATGGTGAAGACGGAATCAGGGAAAAGCCATGTTGGGAAAAGCACTTTTGGCGAAATGCCCAATGGAGAACAAGTGGATAAGTATACCCTCAGCAACGAAAATGGCATGGAGGTAGACGTCATCACCTACGGTGGTATCATTACGCGTTGGACCGCTCCTGATAAAAATGGAAATTATCAAGATGTGGTTCTGGGATTCAATGATCTGGAATCTTATTTTGGAGATGTACCGTATTTTGGAGCATTGGTTGGTCGGTATGGCAACCGTATCGCCAAAGGCCAGTTCTCTTTGGATGGCGAAACCTATACCTTGGCCAAAAACAATGGACCAAACCATTTGCACGGGGGAAACAAAGGATTTGATAAAGTGGTGTGGAATGCAGAGGCGGAAAACACTGATGATGGAGCTTCTTTGGTGCTTACCTATACCAGTGCCGATGGTGAAGAAGGCTATCCCGGAAAGCTTGATGTAAAAGTGACCTATACCTTAACAGGTGACGACCAATTGGATATTCACTATGAAGCAGTGACGGATAAACCAACGGTGGTAAACCTTACCCAGCACAGCTATTTCAATCTTTCTGGGGATTTTTCCCAAGATATTCTGGATCATGAAGTCACGTTGAATGCACCGGCCTATTTGCCTGTGGATGCGGGATTGATTCCAACAGGGGAACTTCGCCCCGTTGAGGGAACACCTTTTGATTTCACCGAACCCAAAGCAGTTGGGAAGGAAATCAATGCCGATAATGAACAAATCAAAAGAGGTGGGGGTTACGATCACTGCTGGGTGTTGGATGAAACAAACGGGGATTTTGGTTTGGCAGCATCAGCCTATCATCCAGAAACGGGACGATTATTGGAAGTCTATACCGATGAACCTGCAATACAATTCTATACCGGAAATTTCTTGAATGGAGCTTTGGTCTCCAAAACTGGGGGAACCTATGGAAAGCGTTCTGGGCTTTGTTTGGAAACACAGCACTATCCTGACTCACCCAATCAGGAAGCATTCCCAAGCACAAGGTTAAATCCAGGTGAAACCTATAGTTCGCGCACCAGTTTTAAATTCTCAACCAAATAAGCTACCATAATGCAGAGATTGGATACGATTGATTGGATTACCATATCCATTTATTTTGTGGTGCTCTTGGGGATAGCAGTTTGGGTTATCCGAAAAAAGAAAGAAAATACCGAGGACTACTTCCTTGCTGGCAGAAATGTGGGATGGTTTGTGGTCGGAGCATCCATTTTTGCCTCCAACATAGGGTCGGAACACGTAGTGGGGCTCGCTGGAGCAGGCGCTGGTGACCGATTGCCCATGTTGATCTATGAAATCCAAGCTTGGGTTGTATTGATTCTGGGTTGGGTCTTCCTACCGTTCTACGCAAGGGCAGGAGTGTTTACCATGCCGGAATTCTTGGAAAAACGTTTTGATGCCCGCTCGCGCTGGATACTTTCCGTATTCTCCATTGTAGCTTATGTATTGACCAAGATTTCGGTAACCATTTATGCCGGTGGTGTTGTGGTCTCCGCTTTATTGGGCATCGATTTTTGGACCGGCGCCATTGCCACAGTAGTATTGACTGGGGTGTATACGGTCCTTGGAGGAATGCGTGCAGTGGTCTATACCGAAACGTTACAAGCCATAATATTGATCATTGGGGCGGCAGCCCTAACAGTTATTGGATTAGAACATGTAGGAGGTTGGGAAAGTATGAAGGAGACCGTGACCCCGGAATATCTGAATATGTGGCGTTCCGCTTCTGATCCTGATTTTCCTTGGCCATCGCTATTGATAACCAGTACAATTGTTGGAATTTGGTATTGGTGTACGGACCAGTACATCGTTCAGCGAGCATTGACCGCAAAGAATATCAAGGAAGGAAGACGGGGAACCATTTTTGGCGCATTGTTGAAATTGATGCCAGTTTTCTTGTTCTTGATTCCAGGAGTCATTGCATTGACCTTAAAAATGAGAGGGGAGTTGCAATGGGATTCACCTGATGAGGCATTCCCTGTTTTGATGAGTAATTTACTGCCTTCAGGATTAAGGGGATTGGTGGCCGCAGGTCTCTTGGCAGCCTTGATGAGTTCGTTGGCCTCTGTGTTCAATTCGTGTTCAACATTGTTCACGGTGGATATTTACAAAAAGCTACGGCCCAATACTCCCGAGAAAAAACTGGTGAGAACAGGTCAGATTGCTACGGTGATCGTGGTGATCATCGGTATTATCTGGATTCCTATCATGGCCAATATTTCTGGAGTGCTCTATGAATACCTTCAGAGTGTACAATCCTATATAGCACCTCCCATCACCGCAGTATTTTTGTTGGGAATTTTCCACAAACGAATCAATGCCCAAGGGGCTTATGTGACCTTGATTGTTGGATTTGTGGTGGGTGCCCTTCGTATTGTTCTCGAACTTGTCAAGGATTCACTTGACCCGAGCAGTTTCTGGTTCACTTTGGGAGATATGAACTTTTTATCTTTCGCAGCATGGTTTTTCCTATTCTGTATCATTTTGATCTTGGTGGTGAGCTATGCCACGGCCGCACCATCTGAGGAAAAACTGAAGAACTTGACGTATGCCACCATTTCTGAGGAAGAAAAACAAGAAAACAAGAACAGCTACAACTGGAAAGATATAGTCATATCCATTTTAATTGTGGCCATTGTAATCTATGTGATGGTTTGGTTCAACGGAAAGTAAAGACAAATCTTTGATTGGAAGAAAAGGCTGTAAGAGATTCTTACAGCCTTTTTTATATCCAGATACATTAGACAATGTGTGCAGAGCTGTTCAGGATGCTTGAAATTGCATTGATGAAAAACAATAATGTTCTAACCTGAGTTCGATTGTTAATGAAAAGTAAATCAGAGTTTTAACTCCAAAGTGTCAGGTCGAGCGCAGTCGAGACCTATTTAACAGTTGAAAATTTAAAAGACTTCTCGACTGCGCTCGAAGTGACGTAGTCTTTGACTGTGTACATTACTGATTTTCAATATATTTAATTTCAAAGCAATAATCGAACTCAGGTTTCTATTATTTCCTATGTATGGAAATAGGTGGGCACTCAATGGGATTGATAGTGTATTAACCCTCACCCCTTGATAAAACCGGTGCTCCCTAAGTTATTTATCCGTTGGAATGGGACTGTCCGTTACATTGACTTCCTTAACGGTTCGTCCTTTGGCCAATAAAAGTCTCAAATCTTCCAAAATCAAATACAGACAGGGCACAATCACCAAAATGATGGTGGTGGCAAATACAATCCCAAACCCCAAGGAAATGGCCATGGGAATTAGATAGAAAGCTTGGCTGGAAGTTTCCAGGATAATTGGGGCGAGTCCTCCAAAAGTGGTCATAGTGGTCAAGATAATGGGTCGAAATCTACGTAGCCCGGCTTCATGGATGGATTTATAAATGGGATTACCTTCTTTTCTGCGTTTGTTGGCGTAGTCTATCATGATCAAGGAGTCGTTGACCACAACTCCGGACAGGGCAATTACCCCCATTAAACTTACCAGGGATAGATCATACCCCAACAAGATATGGCCAATAACGGCACCAACAATCCCGAAGGGAATGGCAAACATAACAATTAAAGGCTGTACATAACTGCTAAATGCAACGGCGAGCAATACATAGATCAAGAGCATGGCAATTACAAATCCAGCCCGAAGCACACTTGTACTTTCCCGCATATCGGCTTGGCTACCTTCAAAACTCCATGTAATTCCCGGGAAATCGGCCCTTAACTGGGGCAGTGTTTCTTCTTGGACCCTGGCTATGACCCTGTTTACGGAATTGGCCGGTTCCACGTCCATGCCCACATTAACCACTCTTCTGCCATCGCGGCGATTGATATTGGTGAAGGCTTCCTCTTCTTCAATTTCCACAACATCCATTAAGGGAACTTCCACGCCATCAGGGGTACGAATTAAAAAGTTTTCCAGATTATTGATGTCCTTACGCTCATGTAAGGGCAGTTTTACCCGTACCTCTATCTCGTCCATTCCACGTAACTGTCGCATGGCCAAAGCGCCGAAGAAAGCATCCCTGACCTGCCTTCCGATGTCATCTGAAGTGAGTCCAAGATTTCTGCCTTGGGGCAACAACTTAAAATTGTACTGTGTTTTTCCCTTGTTGTAATTATCGGTGACATCTCGGGTGTTGGAAAAGGCCTGCATCCTATTTACAAAAGCCGTACTGGCTTTTTCCAGTACATCAATATTGGAATGGCTAAGATCAATGCTGATGGCCTGCCGGGCGCCCCCGGGACCCCGTTCGGCCTCAAAAGTGATTTGGTCCACGCCCTCAATATCCCCAATATTGTCACGCCAAAGGGCTATGACCTCAGCAGCAGTAACATCTCTTTGGTCTGGGGGGAGCATCACAATTTCAACATCGATAAAATTCTGGCCCCGAACATTGGTCTTTATGCCTTCGGCCACTTCATAGAGATTGTGTTCCTCGAACATGCGTTGTGTGGCTTCAGAAATGTCATGCGCCACCTTGGCGGCTTGGTCCGGAGTGGTACCCACTGGCAAACGAACCCCGGCTTCAATTTCATCTGCCGCAACTTCGGGCATCATAATCATGCCCATGTGACCACTGTAGCCGTATCCGCCCACAATCAATAAAAGGGCAACAGCAATACTCAGAGTAATGTATCGATGTTTTAGACACATATCCAGCATTGGACGATATCGTTTTTCCACAAAATTGTCAAACCTCTGGGCAAAGCGCTTTTGCCATCCTTCAAGTTTCAATACCCATTTACTTTTGTTTTTCTTCTCTTTTAAATGGCCCAAGTGTGAAGGGAGTATGAATAAAGCTTCAAGTAGCGAAACAGCCAAAATTACAATGACCACAGCGGGCAGGGGCTGCCAGAATTTTCCGGTTTCACCGGGCATGAAGAGCAGGGGCACAAAGGCAATAATGGTGGTAACAATGCTAAAAGTTACGGGCAAAGAAACATCTTTGGTGCCTGCAATTGCCGCTTTCATGGGGCTCAGGCCTTTTTGGCGGTATTCGTATACATTTTCACCCACAACAATGGCATCATCCACCACAATTCCCAGCACCACCAAAAAACCAAACATGGAGATCATGTTTATGCTCACTCCGATCAGGGGTAGAACGATCATACCCCCGATAAAGGAAATGGTCATACCTATCATCACCCAAAAGGCCAGTCTGTATTCCAAGAACAAGGTCAGTATGATCAATACAATGACAATGGCGAGGATTCCATTTTCTGTAAGAAGGGACAATCGTTCTTGGTAATCTGCTGCACGGTTGCTATCGGTGCGGAAGTTGATCCCCGGAGGCAATTGGTAATCTTTTAAAATGTTTTCCACCACCTCGGCAATCTCCAAGGGGGATTGGTCACCAATTCGGAAAATTTGAAGTTCCACATAATTGGCTTGGTTGAATTGACCATGAAATCCGGTCTCTTCAAAACCGTCGGTGATGGTGGCGATATCCTTTAAACTTACTTTTGCACCTGAGGGTGATGACACAATGGTGATATTTCCAAATTCTTCGGCCCATTGTTTACGCTCCTGCATGCGCAATAAAATTTCGCCACTTTGCGTCTGAACGGCACCTGCTGGCACATCATTGCTACTTTGTTGAATAATATCGGCCACCTGGCCCAGTGTAAGGTTATATTTTTGAAGGTTGTTTCTGGGGATTTCCACCCGCGTCTCAAAATCGGGCACATTGTTCAGTTCCACTTGTGTGATTTCGGGATTACTGAGCAAAATGGTCCGTAAACGTTCCGCAATATTTCGCAAGGTCCAGATATCAGCATCGCCATAGATTCCAATTTGGAGTACGTCCCGTTGCCGGGAACGAAGACTTACCTCGGGGCGTTCAATGTCATCGGGGAAGGTACGTATACGGTTTATGGCTTGATCAATATCCTGAAAGGCCTTCATGCGTTCGGTGCCAGCAACCAACTCAATGCTGACCTCTCCCGACCCCTCATTGGCCTGTGAGACAATTTCCTTAATGCCCTGTACCCCACGGACGGCTTCTTCAACAGGCTGTAAAACCCCTTGTTCCACTTCTGCGGGTGATGCGCCCGGGTAGGCCACCGAAACTTCCACAAAATCCAATTGGAATTCAGGGAATACTTCTTTTTGAATGGTGTACATGGTAAACAGACCACCACCTATCAATACCAGCATCAGTAAATTGGTGGCAATGGAATTTCGGGCCATATAGGCTATGGCTCCTTCTTTTCTCGGCGATTTTTCAGTGTCTTTCTCCTCCTGCATCCTATTCCTGTGTTTGCGTGTTGGGTTCCTCTGTTCTGGTTCTAAGATCAATACCGTTGGTTACGGTACTAAGGTTGGTGGTCACGACCATTTCACCCTTGTTCAGGCCATTACTGATGTAGGCGTGTTTGTCATCGGTCAATTCAATGTCAACATCTCGAATTTCCAATTTATTTTCCTTCATGACCCACACCGTATTATTAGTCCGAATATAGTCTCTGCTCAAGCGCACTACATTTTCTAAGGGGTTGGCCTTAATATGAACATCCACAAAGGATCCTATCATGAGTTTGGGTTGTCCTTCCATAGCTTTTGTGGTAGCTAATGGGTCGGGAACCCTTACCAAGACCCTAGCCAATCGGGTTTGTCCTTCAAGGGCGCCAATTTGTTTGTCCAGATACCCTTCTCTATAGCTGTTGGATGTCCAAGCGGTTGGGTTTTCAATACGCACAAGGGAACCTTTTTCGGAATTGCCATTGGGAAAATCCAGCCATTGTATTTTGGAAACGGGAACCGCAGCGGTTACCCAATAATGTTCTGTGCCCACAATACGGCCTAAATTGTCTCCTTGCGAAACTTGGGAGCCCTTGGTCACATTTTGACTGAGAATGTGGGCATCAAAAGGGGCGCGAATGGTAGTTCGTTCCAAATTGAGCTGGGCTTGTTCAACTGAAGCCCTTGCTGCATTGATATTGGCCTTTACGGCATTGAGTTGCGGTTTTCTGAGGACCAATTGCCGTTCTTCTTCGGATAGGGGGTTGTTTCCAAAAAGTGAATCGTTGACTATAAGTTGGAGATCTTGCTCTGCAATTTGTTGTCTTCCCATTTCGGTGGCCAAGGTAGTTTCCGACTGTAACAATTCACTTTTTCTGAGTTCAAGGGTGTTTCTATAATCGGAAGGGTCTATCTGCAATAAAATTTCATCCTTCTTAACAAAACCACCTGGGGTGAAGGCAGGATCCCTTCGTATGATCTGACCGGGCACCAACGGACTCAGGATTACATCTTCAACGGGCTGCACGGTGCCTGTGGCCACAATGGTAGGCTCAAAAGTGCCCTGTTCCACCGGGATTACATCAACAAGAATAGCTGTTTCAATTGAGGCACCCTCCCGTTCTGCTTCAGGTTCGGTGGAGAAAATAAGTGTTGTGATCAGAATGCCACCTGCCAGGATGGCCAAACAAATCAATAGTATTTTTTTGCTACTCATACAGTTGTTTTACGTTGCTGTTTTGATTCTCAAGATCTCTGCCTGTTTCAAAACCTCCGGCCAAAGCTCGGTACAATCCAATACGAATCTGGATGTGCTGAAGTTGGGCCGATACTAAGTCCCTTCGTAGTTGTTGTTCCTGATCAAGACCCAGCAATACATCCAAATATGGGCTGAAGCCGTTCAAGAACTCCACCCGTAATTGTTTGTTGCTTTTTTCCGCAAGTTCCAATTGCCGCTGAATGTTCTCCAACCTTTGTTTTTGCATAATGTCTTGCACAAGGGCATTTTCCACTTCTTGAAAGGCGGTTAAGGTAGTTTGTCCGTATTGGTAGAGTCGCTGTTTTTTAATGGCTAGAGTTCTGTCCACTTCGGCATTTAATTGACCTCCGTAAAAGAGCGGAGCCAAAATATTTCCGGCCAGGGAATAGGCCCAATTGTCAAAAAGGTTTTCAAAGCTGTTGGAACGCAGTTGACCTCGGGCACTTATTGAGATTCTGGGATATTTACTCCGTACTGCGGAGGCCCAATCTTGATCAGCGGCCAGTAAAAGAGCAAAAGACTGCTGTAGATCCGGTCTGCGCCTAACCAGTTCCAAGGGGAGGCCTGTTTCAGGTAGCCCGGACACTTTGGGTAAATCTATGGTGTCAAAGGTTAAATCATCCTGAGGTTGTTTTCCCAAAAGTACCGCCAACTGATTTTCCAAAACTTGTACATTGGTGGAAAAGATGATCTGTTGTTCTTTGGTGCTTTCCAGTAATTGGGCTTGCCTGAGAATATCCACAGCCCTGATCTGTCCGCCTGTAAACCGTGATCGTATGAGTTTAATGATGGCCTCGTTGGTGGCAATCTGGTTTTCGGTGATTTGCAACTGTTTTTTGGCAGCTATCAATTGGTACCAAGTGGATGTAATTTCGGCAGAGAGCGAAATGGCTGCTGCCCGATAATCAAAGAGACTGGCCTCGGCCCTAAATTTTTCTGCCCGGACCGCAGTTCCAATTCGGCCCCAGAGATCCAGTTCATAGTTGGCCAAGAACCCAAGCTGGGTGTTTTCACCCCCTACAAAATCCGGTTCCGGTAAATTGATGGCCGTTTGGGCCGAGGCGTTTATTTCGGGCCATTTATTGGCCGCTTGTCCCCTTACAACAGCTTTGGCGGCCATGAATTGTTGCCATGTGGCGGCCAAATCAAGATTGGATTGCAGGGCACTGTCAATCAACTTGTTCAATTTTTCATCCTGAAATGCATGCCACCATTTGTCCTCAATGGTATTTGTGCCAGTTTGTGAGAATTCCTTTGGCTCATCAATGGGCAGTTCAGTATTTGAAAATCTAGGTGCACAGCCCAAAATCAGCAATGCAATGCAAGAGAGGGGCAATAGCGGGTTGTATTTGGCTAATTTGATCAGCACGAGTTTTAGGGAATGGTTTTTATTTTCCTTAAAATAATTTTTTTAAGGGAAAATTATATTAACAAAAGCATAATTGTTTTGGCTACAAGTGGTATTGTCGCATCGTTCCAGCGTAAAAAGTAATCAAAAGTGCGGCCAATCTGTTGGCTTCATAGACCCTGTGCTAAAAGTGATTGTTTGCCCAACTAAGATTTTTAGTGCATATGAACTTGTGATTCCTTTTCTTTGAGGCCAGTTTTGTATATTGAATAAAAACAAACAACTTTTTGTCTAGCAAACAAACTAATATCTTTTTTGTGCTGTTGAGGGGTATTTTTTTATTCATCCCTTTGTTGGTAAATGGGCAAAACCTATTGCCCCCCATCAATAATTATAGGTTATTGGAGTATAAGGGGGCAAGTAAAAATTGGGATTTGTCCGTAAATACCAATGGAGAACTCTTTGTTGCCAATAATAAGGGGTTGCTCCATTTTAATGGAGAGCAGTGGAATCTCAACAAACTGCCCAACAATACCATAATTAGATCAGTGGAGTCCGTTGGGGATAGGATTTATACCGGATCTTATGAAGAATTTGGATACTGGAAGAAAAATCGGTTGGGAGAGCTTGAATACGCGTCCCTGACACATCTTATCAAAGATCATGAGTTTACCAGTGAGGAATTTTGGGAAATTCTCCCAGTTAATGACAAAGTTCTTTTTCGCTCATTTTCATCAATTTATAGCTATGATGGCAATAAGATCAAGGTTGTGGATCCACCACAGGTGATTTCTGATTTTATTGAATACAACGACAGGATTATTGTTGCTGGTGGATTGAGCGGACTTTTTGTACTCAAAAATGATGAGCTTGTCCCGTTGCCCAATCAGGAACTGTTGCAGGGAAAAACAGTGACAGATATGGTAGTATTCAAGGATAAGCTCTTGGTTGGGACCAAATTAAGTGGGTGCTACCTTTTTGATGGGACACGTCTGCAACCCTGGACACCCGATATAAATGAAGAACTTAAGCTGCATCAGCTGAACAAGATGTTGCTTTTGGGAAAAGATGAAATTGGCTTTGGTACCATTAAAAATGGAATGTACCTGTTCAATGCCGGTACCCAAGCGTACCAGATATTGAACCGTGAATCGGGGCTCCAAAACAATACGGTGCTTTCCATGCTTCTCTTCAATGATCACCTATGGTTGGGACTGGACAATGGAATTGCCAGGGCCAAGCTCAATAATTCCATCATGTACTATACAGACTACTCAGGTACGTTGGGAATGGTGTACGATATGGCCACATATAGAGATAAATTGTATTTGGGCAGCAATACAGGGGTCTTTTATTTTGAAGGAAACACATTGAAATTTGTTGATGGTTCGCAAGGACATGTGTGGGATTTGACCGAGATCGAGGGCGATTTACTTTGTGGGCACAATACCGGGACATACAAGGTTGAAGAAAATGGGTTTAAGTTATTGACTTCATTATCAGGAGGATATGAGATCATAAAGGTGCCCGATCAGAATGCCACGTACATACAGGGCACATATAATGGACTTGTAAAGTTTAGGAAACACCAGAATGGCGAATGGGAGATTACCAGAATAGCGGGAATAGATTTCCCCATAAAACAATTGTGTTTTGAAACACCTTCCATTCTATGGGTGGCCCATCCATACAAAGGGTTTTATAGGATTCATTTGGATGATGATTATCAACAAGTTGAACAAACCCAAAGATTTAACCAAGAAGGCGCTCCAAGTGAATACAATGTACAGGTGTACAACATCAAAAATCAAATAGTGTTTTCCAGTGAGGGCAAATGGTACAAATACAATCCAATCGAAGACCGTATTGTTCCATTTGATGAATTTTCCGATTACAAGAACAAGGAACTATTGTTTTTTGATGACAGTCATTTTTGGTTTGTTGATGGAGAAGGGAGAAAGTCGATCATCTATACGGATTTAAAGAAGGATAGCCTCATGATCACAGATCTACCGTTGCGGGAACGGTTGATACCGGATTCCCAACAGATCATCAAAATGAACGATTCCACATCCTACATCACTTTAAGTGATGGTTTTGCAAAGGTCAACGATTCCAAATTGCAGAGCCAATCCGACCAGCTCGCCCTTCCTGTACCGGATATAACCGTTCTAAAGGATCAAAAAAGCACATATTCAGTTAAAGACGTCATTGAGATACCCTATAAAAATTCCCAGTCCATAATCATAGAAGTGTCTTGTCCCGAAATCATCGAATCGCGTTATTACTATGAGCTGGAAGGGCCAAAAGAATATACCCAATACGCAGATAACGGGTTTATAAATTTCCAGAACCTTCCGCATGGGGAATATAGTTTCAAAGTCTCCACAGCGGGTATGGACAATAAGATTTCGGCTCCCAATGTCATTAATTTTGAGATATCACCACCTTGGTACCTTTCAACCATCAGTATGATATTCTATGGCATCTGTGCAGTATTGGTAGTAATTGCAGTGCGGGCGTATAACCGAAGGAAATTTACCCGCAAGCAAAAGGAACTGGAAGAGCAGATGTACAAGGAGCAGCAAGAACGGTTGGCCACACTGGAAAAGGAAAAATTGGCCAAAGAGGTTCGACTCAAGCAAAATGAATTGGCGAGTACCACCCTAAATATTGCCAAGAAGAACGAAATGATATTGGAGCTAAAGAACATGCTCTTGATGAACAAAGATAAATTCTCAAACTCCCAGCGTTATAGATCCTTCATCAAAAAATTGAACAATTCCATACAGGACACCGAAGACTGGAAACGCTTTGAAGTAAATTTTAAGGAGCTGCATGAGGACTTTTTTGAAAGACTTCTAAAGGAATATCCCTCACTGACCCCAAAGGACCTAAAACTTTGTGCTTATCTAAAAATGAACCTTTCCTCAAAAGAGATTGCACCCTTAATGGCGATATCCATACGAGGGGTCGAGATACATCGGTACAGGCTGCGCAAAAAACTGAAAATGGACAGTTCGGAAAACCTTTCCAATTTCCTAATAACCTTTTGATGGGGAAATTGGCCCTTGAACGGGGTTGATTACTGTCTATTTTCAACTACATCATCACTACATCACAATGTTAAATTTTTTTACATCAAATTGAGGTGATGCTACTGCAAATCAAGCGAAACAAGGCATTTTAAGGTATATTTTAATGATGTATTTATTATGTAATGGTACATCGGCAGGGAGAACCCACTCTTTATTAATTTAGTAAAAATCTAACTCAATTTTTGCACAATTATGAAAATTAAAAGCAAACTTTTAACAATATCGTTCATATTGTTTGGAACAGTGCTTTTTGCCCAAAACAATATCACGGTTTCGGGCACGGTCACCGATGATCAGGGCCAACCCTTGCCAGGGGCGAGTGTTATTTTAATGGGTACTACAACTGGAACCCAAACCGATTTCGATGGAAATTACAGTTTGGACAACATTCCAGACAACGGAACACTCTCGTTCAGCTACATTGGCTTTAGCACCCAAGAAATACCTATTAATGGTCAAACTACCATAAATGTTTCCCTGCAGGAAGATACCCAGGCTTTGGATGAAGTTGTGGTCGTGGGGTATGGTGAAATGAAGGTCAAGGACCTAACTTCGGCCATTACCACTGTGGATTCTGAGGTTTTGGATCTCGCACCCGTAGGCCAGCCCATGCAGGCCCTACAAGGACGGGTTGCCGGGGTGCAGATCGTGAACAGTGGTGGCCCTGGACAATCCCCAACCGTTCGCGTGAGGGGGGTTGGATCGTACGACAATAATTTGAACGACAACGATGATCCCAGCAGGCCCCTGTTTGTGGTGGATGGCATGTTCTTTGACAACATAGACTTTCTTAACCCAGCGGACATCACCTCTATTTCTGTATTGAAGGATGCATCCGCGGCAGCTATTTATGGTGTACGGGCCGCCAACGGTGTGGTGTTGATCGAGACCAAATCAGGATCGTACAATCAAAAAGCTGAATTCACATATAATGGATATACGGGATATCAAGTTCCCCAAAATATTTTGAAAATGGCCAATGCCGAGCAGTTTACCACACTGGCCGTTGAGTCCGAATCTGATCCAGATATTCAGTTTATCCTCAATGCCATGCAACGCTATGGCAGAAGCCGGGTCAATCCCAACGTTCCCGATGTCAATACAGATTGGTATGACGAAGTAATGCGGTTGGCCCCAATACAAAGTCATAGTTTGGGAATGACCGGAGGTAGTGAAAATGCCACCTATGCCATTGGTGCCAACTATTTTGAACAAGGCGGTATTTTGGCCATGAAGAATGATTATGAGCGTTTTAACCTTAGGGCCAAGATTGATTTTAAAGTCAACGATTGGTTAAAAGTTGGGGGGAATACAGTGATCAGTAACGCCACGCGTTTTGATGCTGAAGATTCCGCTTGGCGCTTGGCCTACTATGCTGTGCCCATTCTGCCCGTTTATGACCCCATGTTGGCAAATGATCCGGACGTATATCCTATAAACTATGCCAATGCACAGGATTTGGGATACCGGGGAGGGCAGAACCCTTTTCCAACAATGGATTTTAGCGAAAACAGGGAAAAAATAAGAAATTTCTTGGCCAATTTTTATGCTGAAGTTGATTTGGTTCCAGAGAAATTAAAATTTAAGACCGCCTATAATTATAACTTTAAGGATGTAAATAGAAGGGAGCTGCGTTTTGATTATTTCATCGGGAACAACTTTCAACGGGAAGATCGCTCCATCCTAAAAAGGATCACCAACAATATTGACCAAATTTGGGACAATACGTTGACCTTCACCGATAGCTTTGGAAAACACAACCTGACCGCAATGGTGGGGACATCGTTTAGGGATGAAGCCTTTGAGCTTCTCCAAGTCAGGGGATTGAATTTCCCATTGACAGGGCCAGAGGCCTATTTTATAGACCAGATACCATCAGATCAGATTACAATAGAGGAAAATGGCACACGATTTACTACGGATGGCGGTGCCAGGGAATATGGTTTTTCCTATTTTGGTAGGATTTCCTATAATTTTGACAACCGGTATTTGCTGTACGGGACCTTCAGGGCGGACGGTACCAACAAATACCAAGAAAAGTGGGGCTATTTCCCAACAATAGGTGCAGGTTGGGTGCTTTCCGAAGAAGCCTTCTTTCCAGACAACAATACGTTGACCTATCTTAAACTAAGGGGAGGTTGGGGTGAACTCGGTAACGATAATGTGCCGGCCAGTTCTGGTTCCATTACTTCTGAGGACGTTACCACAGCTTTGGGAGACATACCGTTTAGCGGCATTCTTACAAGAAATGATTTTGAATACTTAAAATGGGAATCCACTGAAGAACTGAACATTGGATTATCGGCCCGTATGTTTGACAACAATCTTTCCATTGAGGCCGATTATTATATCAGGGATACCAAGGAAGGGGTGATACCTGTTGAAAGGGTGCTTATTCCAGGGACCACAAGACAAAACATCGGAGAGATACGCAACAGTGGTTTTGAGCTTGCCCTAAACTGGAACAAACGTGTATCCGATGACTTTAGCTATACGGTTGGAGCCAATTTGGGAACCTTGAAGAACGAGGTTCTGAATTTGGGCGATGCCCAATTCTTGGATGCCGGAACTGCGGAGTTCAGACAGCGCTCCATTGTGGGTGAGCCCCTGTTTGCCTTCTATGGCCGTGAAATCATTGGGGTATATCAGAATGACGCACAGGTTCAGGCAGATCCCGTTGCCGTTGCAAACAATCTGGAACCGGGCGATTTCATTTACCGGGATATTAATGGCGATGGGGATATTACCGATGATGACAGAACCGTTTTGGGCTCTTTCCTTCCCACGTACACATTCGGATTTAACATTGGCCTCAACTACAAAGCTTGGGACTTCTCTGCAAGTGCCGTGGGCCAGGGAGGGAACTCCATTTTGAACAGGAAACGGGGAGAGGTCATCTTTACCAATGATACCAACTGGGATCGCGATTTTGCCATCAACCGTTGGCATGGTGAGGGAACCACCAATAGCTACCCTTCTTCCAAGGGAATACGTAAGTCATGGAACCAAAGATTGAACAATTGGTTTGTGGAGGACGGAGACTTTATCAGGGTCCAGAACATAACCCTTGGCTACACTATCAATAAAGATGGCAGTATGGATAAGGTGCCACAGATCAGGATATATGCCACCGCCGAAAAGCCATTTACCTTTTTTGACTACAACGGATTCAATCCAGAGGTTTCCAATGGTGTGGATAACCAGACATATCCCATTCCTGCAGTGTACACAATAGGAGTTAACGTAAAAATTTAAAAAAATACTATGAGACCATTTATAGAACTTAAAACAAAATCGCTCCTCGCCATATTTGCGTTATTGGCCTTGGGGTGCTCGGATAAATTGGAGGAACCCCAGTTGAACAACAACTTTGCCGGGGGAACTGATTTCACCCAAACAGAGAACATGGTACTCTCTTTGGTGGGAGCTTACGAAGCCTTTCAATCAAGAGGTTGGGAACAGCCTCTGCTCATTGCCGTAAGGGGAGATGATGTTAATGCAGGAGGTTTGGGGGATCAACCGGATTATGGTGAAACCGACCTTTTTAATTACAACAAGGATTATTGGATGTACAATTCCCTCTGGGAAAATGTGTATGCCGATATTATTTCTGCCCATACCGCCATGGAACAGATTGAAAGGTATTTGGAATTTGCCGATGATCAAGGCACGACACTGGGCAACCAATACATTGCCGAAATTAAAGTGCTCCGCGCCATAATGTTGTTCCACATTTCCCAAACATGGGGAGATGTCTTTATCCCGACATCATCCAATACAGATGAATTGAAGGAATTGGAAACAGTGCCTACACAGGATGAGGTCATGCAACATATTTCAGACCAGATGGATGAGGCAATTCCGCATTTGCCCGATATGAGGCCCAATGAACGTACCGATATTCCGGGCGGGGCCACAGTGTATACAGCACTGGCCGTTAAAGCATTGGCCAATCAAGAATTGGAAAACTATCAAATTGTGGCGGATGCCTGTGCCGATATCATCAATTCTGGAGGATTTAGCCTGTTCCCGGACTATTATGAATTGTTCAAAACCCCGGGGAAACTCTCAGATGAGATTTTGCTGAGCATGCAATATTCAGATTTTGGACAGGGCGAGGGTGATCGCGAGGCACATTTGTATGATCCCTATGGTCCACAGAACTGGACACCGGCCGTAGCCGGGGCCGGTAGTGGTTGGGGTTTCTTTGAGCCCAGTATGAAGTTCATCAAGTTTATGTTGGATCGGGATGAAACCGTTCGTTTGGAGACCAGTGTATTGTTCACAGATCGCGGCATTGCAGAAATTCAGACCGACCCCAACTATGCAAGCTTACCAGGCTTTGTATCAAACACAACAAGGGATGGGGATGTGATCAATGATTATGCTCGGGCCTTGTTTGCCAGCGGCAAGCACTATCTGCCCTCCAATCAGCTCATACCCGGAAGAACCGCCTACGGCAGCAATAAAAATTTCATCATTATTAGGTATGCAGAAATATTGTTGATGTATGCAGAAGCCTTGACCCATGGGGCCACAGGTTCTGGAATGAGTGCGGATGCAGCCGTAAACTTGGTCAGGGACAGAGCTGGATTGACCGGTTTGTCAGGAGTCACCACAGATCAAGTTATCGCCGAGAAATATGCCGAACTGAGCATGGAGTGGGGGAAACGTTATTTTGATTTGATTCGACTTGGCCGATTGGACGAGTTGAACTACGATGGAAGAACATTTACTGCCGATAAGACATTCTTGCCTTATCCACAGTCGCAGGTAGACCAATTTCCAATTCTTGGAAACTAAGAGGGACCAAAAAAAACAAAAAGAAAAAAGATGAAAAGCATAGGTAAAATACTATTGAGCGCATTGACAGCATTGTCATTTGTGGCTTGTGACCAAGGTATAGACTCGATTACGGAAGTGGCCGCCGGAGCTGATGAATCAGCCCCACAGATTACTATAAATTACCCCACGGAGGGAACCCTAATACAGGTTTTTGAAGACGTGACAAGCCTTGATATTGACCTTAAAGTTACGGATGATATTGAGGTAAAAGATATCAAGGTGATGTTGAACGGTACGCAAATTGCCAGTTTCAACTCGTTCACGGATTATAGAATAGTGCTCAAAGAGTTCTCGTATGATAATTTGGGCGATGGGGACTACACACTTACCGTAACAGCATCAGATCTTGAAGGCAAATCATCTACCGAGGAAGTCAATTTCTCCAAGTCACCACCTTATCAAACCATGTTTGATGGTGAAGTAATGTATATGCCTTTTGATGGTCAGTTTATGGATCTTATAAGCTTTCAACAACCAGAGGAAGTAGGTTCACCTGGATTTAATGGGGATGGATATGTTGGCTCGGACGCCTATGAAGGAGCGCAGGATTCCTACCTGAACTTTCCCTTGGATGGCTTAAAGACCCCGGAATTCAGTGCGGTATTTTGGTACAAGGTAAATCCAACACCCAACAGAGCGGGAATTTTGGTTGTGGGCGATGATGCCGAAGATCGTTTCCAAGGTTTCCGATTGTTTAGGGAAGGAGACGCCAATGAACAACGCATCAAACTGAATGTGGGAACCGGAGCTGGCGAAAGTTGGAATGATGGTGGTGTGATTGATGCCACGGCCGGTGAATGGGTCCATGTGGCCATGTCCATTTCCCAAACCAAGACAACCATTTATTTTAATGGAGTTGAAATGCTCTCCGCAGATTTGACTTCGCCTATCGATTGGACAGGTTGTGAGGTATTGACCATTGGAGGTTCAGGACCTACGTTTGAATACTGGGACCATTTGTCAGATTATAGTGAAATAGATGAATTGCGAATTTTCAATAAGGCATTGACGGATAGTGATATCCAGATTATGTTGAATTCACTTAATCCATATGTGCCACAATATCCAGGCGAGTCTTTCTATATGCCCTTTGATGGGGATTATATTGATTTGGTGGGAAGTAGAGCGGCCAATCCAGTAGGTAGTCCCGGCTTCACCGATGAAAGTCAGGTAGGGGAACAAGCCTATTCAGGTGCTACGGATTCCTATATTGAATACCCGGCCAATGAAGCATTGCTTACACCCGAATTCAGTGGTGCGTTTTGGTACAAAGTGGAGGCGGACCCTACACGAGCCGGAATTATTGTGATCGGTGATGATGAGGTGGATCGTTTCCAAGGGTTCAGGCTTTTCAGGGAAGGAGATGCCAATGAGCAACGCATCAAACTCAATGTGGGAACAGGAGCTGGTGAAAGTTGGAACGATGGAGATGTCATCGCTGTTGCCGCTGGGGAATGGGTGCATATTGCCTTTACCATAGCCAGTGATAAGAACACCATCTACTTTAACGGTACCGAAGTGCTTTCATCGGCCATGTCGGCTCCCATTGATTGGACGGGTTGTGAAACCTTTACAATTGGATCGGGAGGCCCAACATTCAGTTATTGGGATCACTTATCGGACAACAGTACCATAGACGATCTTCGTTTCTTCAACAAGGCACTCACGCCAGAAGAAGTGGCCGCAGTGGCCGGTGGTTCCGTTACCCCACAAAACTATGGGTCAACCCTGTACATGCCTTTTGATGGTTCCTTTACCGAGGCCAATGGCAATACAGAGCCCACAGTTGAGGGAACACCGGGATTTGCCGGGGAAAGTAGTGTGGGAAGTGATGCCTACGCAGGTGCAACAGACTCGTATCTCACCTTCCCAATCGATGGGTTGTTCAACAATCAGTTCAGTGGTGCCTTTTGGTACAAAGTAGATCCAGCCCCAGATAGGGCAGGGATCCTTACCGTTGGCCCACCCATGAACGGTAGCGACAATGACTTAAGTGCCGGTTTCAGGCTGTTTAGAGAGGGCGATGCCGCTTCGCAACGGATAAAACTTCATGTGGGCAGTGATGCAGGAGATGTATGGAATGATGGGGAAGTCATCGATGTTGCTGCTGGCGAGTGGGTGCACGTTGCTTTCACCGTCACGGAAACAGCCACCCAAATCTATTTTAATGGAGAACCCGTGACAAATATGGGGGATATGACAGGCAAGACCATCAGTTGGGAAAACTGTACCATACTTTCCATTGGTTCCGGAGCACCCAATTTTATTGGATGGGACCACCTATCGGATTCAAGCTATATCGATGAGTTGTACCTCTTCGATAGGGCCTTGAGCCAAGAGGAAATACAAGAAGTAATGAATGATTAATAAAAATCAAAAAGTTAAGTTTTTGAGTTAGTTGATTTTGTATGAGGTTAGTTTTAATTTCAATTGTTTTGGCTGTTGCATCCTTGGTTATGGGGTGCAATGGCCAAAAAAGTAAAAAAGACAAAGGTTCGGCGGATACTACTCCGGACAAGGAAGCATATTCTGATGAAGAATTGTTGGATTCGGTTCAGTATCAAACCTTCAATTATTTTTGGGATGGGGCAGAACCCGTTTCAGGGTTGGCTAGGGAACGTTTTCATATGGATAATGTTTATCCCAACCACGATAAGGATATTATCACCACGGGCGGTTCTGGTTTTGGCCTTATGGCAATTTTGGTAGGGGTGGAACGCAATTTCATCACCCGCGAACAAGCCTTGGAACGCTACGAGAGAATCGTGGACTTCTTGGAAAAAGCGGACCGCTTTCATGGCGCATGGCCCCATTGGCTTTTGCCATCGGGAAAAGTGTCTCCCTTCAGCAGAAAGGACAATGGTGGTGATCTTGTGGAAACCGCCTTCCTTGTACAGGGTCTCTTGGCCGTAAAGGAATATTTTAAAGACGGCAATGAGCGGGAACAAAAACTAGCTGAAAAAATCCAGCAGCTTTGGGAAGGTGTCGAGTGGGACTGGTACACCAAAAACGGGGAAGATGTGCTCTATTGGCACTGGAGTCCCGAATACAAATGGGAGATGAACTTTCCCGTTGGAGGCTACAACGAATGCCTGATCATGTATGTGCTGGCAGCTGCATCGCCTACACACTCCATCAACAAAAGCGTCTATGAAAAGGGATGGGCACTTGATGGCGCAATTGCCAAGGATACTACCTATTATGGGCTGGAAACGGAACTCAACCACTACGAACATGACAACGCTCCCGTGGGGCCGCTCTTCTGGGCACATTATTCTTATTTGGGATTGGACCCAAAGGGTCTTACCGATCAATTCGGGGACTATTGGAAGCTCAATACCAACCATGCCATGATCCACTACAAATATGCAGTGGACAATCCTAAAGGGTATGAAGGCTATGGGGAAAATTGCTGGGGATTGACCTCAAGTTACTCCATAAATGGATATGCAGGCCATAGGCCGGGTATGGATCTAGGGGTGATTTCGCCAACGGCCGCACTTTCCTCCATGCCCTACACACCTAAGGAGAGCATGCAGTTTTTACGATACATGTACACCGAGCAGGACAGTTTGGTAGGAGATTACGGCCCTTATGATGCATTTAGTCTAGAGGACAAATGGTTTTTGCCCAGATATTTGGCCATAGATCAAGGGCCTATTCCCGTAATGATTGAAAATTATAGAAGTGGTCTCCTGTGGAAATTGTTCATGGCCAATGAGGATGTACAGAAAGGACTTAAAAAATTGGGCTTTGAGAGCCCTTATATGGATGAAGATGCTTAAAACTCCCTTTTTTTTCCTGTTTCTTCTGATACTGGTAAGCAGTTGTGGAGGGGGCGATGACTACACGTATGAGCCCATTCCCACTGAAATTCCAAGCGGGGATGATAATGATGATGATGGTGCGGATGACGATGTTGATGATAACGATGACAATGATACCCCGACCATTACCGATGAAGAACTTTTGGACTTGACCCAGGAAGAAACCTTCAAATATTTTTGGGATTTTGCCGAAGAAAACTCTGGAGGGGCAAGGGAAAGGTACCATCCCGATGACCCCAGCAGGGATGCCCATGTGGTGACCGCTGGTGGCACAGGCTTTGGCCTTATGGCCATTTTGGTGGGGATCGAACGGGGTTTTATTTCCAGGACCGAAGGTGTGGAACGATTGACGACCCTTATGGATTTTCTGGAAAATGCAGATCGTTTTCATGGTGCATGGCCCCATTGGATCAATGGGTCAAGTGGCTCTGTGATTCCGTTTAGCACTATGGATAATGGAGGTGATCTCGTGGAAACCGCTTTTTTGACCCAAGGATTGATTTGCATTAAGGAATACTTTAAAAATGGCTCCGATGAAGAAAAAGCCCTGGCACAACAGGCCGATGAACTTTGGAAAGGAGTGGAGTGGGATTGGTACACACAAGGACAAAATGTGCTGTATTGGCACTGGAGCCCAAATTATGGATTTGACATCAATCTTCAACTAAAGGGCTACAACGAAGTACTGATAGCTTACGTCATGGCGGCGGCGTCACCTGATTACAGTATTTCCAAAGAAGTATACACAAGCGGATGGGCCTCCAGCGGGGGTATAGTTTCATCAAACACCCAATATGGTTATCCTCTTCTGGTAAAGCATAACGGTTCTGAACAGTTTGGTGGCCCCTTGTTCTGGGCACATTATTCCTATTTGGGACTTGATCCCAGTGGGCTTTCGGATGAATATGTGGATTATTGGGATGTAAACGTCAACCATTCCAAGATCAATTATGCCTATTGTGTGGAGAATCCCAAAGATTTTGAGGACTATGGAGAGGATTGCTGGGGCTTAACAGCCAGCTATTCCAGAAATAATGATGGAAGTATAGGATACAATGCCCACAGTCCGTCCAACGACACAGGGGTAATTTCCCCCACTGCGGCCATAAGTTCCATTCCCTACACCCCTCAGGAGTCATTGAAGGCGATGCACTATTTTTATAAAAACAAGGATAAACTGTTGGGGCCTGCCGGATTTTATGATGCCTTTAGCCCAGAATATAACTTTTGGGTCGCAGAAGCCTATTTGGCCATTGATCAAGGGCCTCAGATTATTATGATTGAGAACCATCGTACAGGGCTGCTCTGGAACCTGTTCATGGCCAATGAGGATGTACAGGCCGGCTTATCAAAACTCGGATTTTAAAATGAAGACAGAACAGTTCGTATTAGCCCTTTTTTTTGCTTCTGCATGGGTTTCGGACCAACGGTAATCAAAATATGGGGCAAAAATACGTGTTGAGGTAAACGATACCTTAGGGTATGGCATTGATGTGCCCCAAAGACTTTAAGGAAGCCAGAAGCTATCCAGTAATCCTTTTCTCCACGGTTGTGGGGTCAATAAAACCCTGTTGGTGGCAGCTTAGGACGATTATATCAGAAACGACCCGATTATGTATTATAAAAAATTATTACTGGCAATTGTCACATTATCAATGTGGACAATCAACGCACAAGAAAGGATTCCCGAAGTGGAAGCCCTCTTACGGAAGATGACCTTGGAAGAGAAAATAGGCCAATTGAACCTTTTGACCCCTGGGGGAGGTGTGGCCACAGGTGAAGTGGTGAGCAAAAATGTGGAGGCGAAGATCAAGGCAGGTCAAGTGGGCGGACTTTTCGGTGTGGCCGGACCCGATAAGGTCAGGGTGGCACAGGAACTTGCCGTAAAGGAAAGTCGTTTGGGCATACCGTTGCTCATTGGTTCCGACGTCATCCATGGATACAAGACCACCTACCCAATCCCTTTGGGATTGTCGGCCAGTTGGGATATGGATTTAATGAAACAAGCCGCCCAAATGGCTGCTCGGGAAGCCACTGCGGACGGCATCAACTGGAATTTTTCCCCCATGGTGGACATCTCCCGTGACCCGCGCTGGGGACGCATTGCCGAAACGGCAGGGGAAGACCCCTATTTGGGTTCCAAAACTGCCGAAGCCATGGTAAAAGGGTATCAGGGCAGCGATTTGGCCGCTGCGCATACCCTATTGGCCTGTGTAAAGCATTTTGCACTTTATGGCGCGGCAGAAGCAGGGCGCGATTATCATTCCGTGGATATGAGCAAAATAAAAATGTTCAATCAATATTTGCCACCGTACAAAGCCGCTGTGGATGCAGGAGCTGCCAGTGTCATGACCTCTTTTAACGATATTGATGGTGTTCCGGCGACCGGAAATAAATGGTTGCTCACAGATTTGCTCCGCAAGCGTTGGGGATTCGATGGGTTTGTGGTCTCGGATTATACCTCGCTCAACGAAATGATTGCCCATGGATTGGGTGATCTTCAGGCAGTTTCCACATTGGCATTAAAGGCCGGATTGGACATGGACATGGTCGGGGAAGGGTTTTTGACCACTTTGAAGAAATCTTTTGATGAAGGAAAAGTGACCGAAGCAGAAATTACCGATGCTTGCAGAAGGGTGTTGGAAGCCAAGTATATTTCTGGGCTTTTTGATGACCCCTACCGATATTTGGACAGCAAACGCCCAGAAAAAGACATCCTCACCAAGGAAAATAGGGCCTTGGCCCGTAAATTGGCTGCACATTCCTTTGTATTGCTGAAAAATCATAATGATATGCTTCCCTTGGGAAATAAAGGGAAGATTGCCCTGATCGGTCCGTTGGCGGATAGCAGGGAAAACATGTTGGGCACTTGGGCGCCTACGGGAGATTTTAATTTGGCGGTCACCGTTCTGGAAGGTTTCAAGAATGTAGCATCGGAGGCAAATATTCAATATGCCAAGGGTTCCAATATTTCCAATGATCCTGAGTTTGCAAAAAAAGTGAATGTATTTGGACCTCGAATTGAAGTTGAAGAACGTTCCCCCGAAGCCCTATTGAAAGAGGCCTTGGATTTGGCCAAGACTTCGGATGTGGTTGTCACCGTTGTGGGTGAGGCCACCGAAATGAGTGGGGAAGCGGCCAGCCGTACCGATATTTCCATTCCCGATAGTCAAAAGAAGCTCATCAGGGCATTGGTGGATACGGGTAAGCCAGTAGTATTGGTATTGATGAGCGGCCGTCCCTTGACCATCCCCGAAGAATTTGAACTCCCCGTGGCCATTCTGCAGGTGTGGCACCCAGGTGTCGAAGCCGGAAATGCCATTGCCGATGTGGTATTTGGTGATTATAATCCTTCTGGGAAATTGACGGCTACGTGGCCTAGAAATGTTGGGCAAATTCCCATTTATCATAGTGCAAAAAATACAGGCAGACCTGCACCTGAAAATGAAGAGTTCCAAAAATTCAAATCGAATTATTTGGACTCACCAAACTCACCATTATTGCCCTTTGGATATGGATTGAGCTATACCACTTTTGAATATTCCAACCTAAGACTCAACAAAGAAACGATTGGTCAAGGTGAGTCCATATCCGTCACTGTTACCATAGCCAATACCGGCGATTATGATGGTGAGGAAGTGGTGCAGTTGTACTTAAGGGACGTGGTACGGAGCATAACTCCACCGAAACGAGAATTGAAAGGCTTCCAAAAAATACTATTGAAAAAAGGGGAACGCAAAGAGGTGACCATCACTTTGTTTCCCGACGATTTGAAGTTTTATAACAGCACCTTGGAATTTGTTTCCGAACCCGGGGAGTTTGAAGTCTTTGTGGGCACCGATTCAGATGCCCAACTTTCCAAAACATTCACCTTAAAATAGAATGATATGCGAATTGGATTGATTTTCGCAGGTTTGCTATTGGTCTTGGCCTGCAAAGAACAAGAAAAACCAGAGAGAGAGGTAACAAAAGGACCTCCGAACATTATTTTCATTATGTCGGACGATCATGCCTTTCAGGCCATCAGCGCATATGGGCATAAACTGGGAAAATTGGCACCGACACCAAACATTGACCGAATCGCCAAGAACGGGGCCATTTTTCAGAATAATTTTTGCACCAATTCCATTTGTGGCCCGAGCAGGGCGGTGATTCTCACTGGAAAACATAGCCACATCAATGGTTTTCGGATGAACGGGGAACGGTTTGATGGCAGTCAACCCACCCTGCCCAAGCAATTGAAAAAGTTGGGTTACGAAACCGCCATGATCGGAAAATGGCACTTGTATGGAAAACCAACAGGATTTGATCATTGGGAGATTCTTAATGACCAAGGGAACTATTATAATCCTGAATTTATTCAAGGAGAGGATACCACTGTAGTTGAAGGTTATGCCACGGATTTGATCACAGAAAAAAGTTTGGAATGGTTGAAGCAGCGGGACAGTACCGGACTACCCTTTTATATGATGGTACACCACAAGGCTCCACACCGTAATTGGATGCCCGCTTTGCGCCACCTGAATGTGTACGATTCGATAACCTTTCCTTTGCCGGACACCTATTTTCCAGAATTTCAGAACCAACAGGCGGCTGCCGAACAGCAACAGACCATTTACAAGGATATGTACGAAGGGCACGACCTGAAATTGAGCGACGGTTTCGGCAGTACCGAACTGGCACACAACCCGTGGACCACTGATTTTGACCGCATGACCCCGGAGCAGCGCAGAATTTGGAATGAGGCCTATCTACCCAAGAACAATGCCTTTTGGGAAGCCAATCTCCACGGAAAGGAACTGGCAGAGTGGAAGGGCCAACGTTATCTTCACGAATATTTAGCCACGGTAAAGGCTGTGGACGAAGGAGTGGGCAAGATTTTGGATTATTTGGAAGAAACGGGGATGGATAAAAACACCTTGGTCGTCTATACCTCCGATCAGGGCTTTTATTTGGGGGAGCATGGCTGGTTCGATAAGCGTTTTATGTACGAAGAATCCTTGAAAATGCCTTTGCTGATGCAATTGCCTGGAGTGATTGAACCAGGCACCAGCATCGATGCGTTGGTTCAAAACTTGGACTTTGCACCAACTTTTCTGGATTTGGCAGGAGGCTCACAATATGCTTCGGATATGCAAGGCGAATCTTTCCGGGAGGTGTTGGAAGGCACCAAACAGGATTTTAAGGACGCTATATATTATCACTATTATGACTTTCCTGCATTCCACATGGTCAAAAAACAATATGGGGTGCGGACAGACAGGTACAAACTCATTCACTTTTATGATGACATAGATCAGTGGGAGTTCTACGACCTTCATAAGGATCCACAAGAGATTCACAATGCCATCAAAGATGAAGAATATAAAAATGTTATAACCGCAATGCACAAAAAACTGGATAGTTTACAAGCATATTACAAAGTAACCGAAAAAGAGTTTGAAACCACACCGAAGGAAAAAGTGGATAGAACTTATGAGGCCTTTGAAAAACTTCGAGGAACACCAATACACTAAGGTTGTGAATATATTGTAGAAAACCTGTCCTTAAGATGCGGGAATCTACAAACCCTTAAAAATTTAGATCTATGGAACATTTCACCGAACATAGCTGAGAATTTTAATAATGCGAAGAAACTTTCCAGTTTGATGGGTAGCATTATAAAGATTAGAGCCCACCTATTGTGGCTTCAATAAATAAGGGTTGTATGGCTGTTTAGTGTTTTATGCTCACCGAATAAGTAACCTTTTTAATGGTATTATTTGAGTTTTAATGAAACCAAATAAAATAAAAAAACCTGTAAATCAGTAATTTACAGGTTTGATGTGTTGTTTTGATGGTGTTTTAGTGGAGCCGGAGGGATTCGAACCCTCGTCCAAACAAGCAATAACCATGCTTTCTACATGCTTAGTATCTGTTTCATTTTCGATGCATACCTGACCAGATACGGCCCAATATACACTTAGCTTCTTTAGGTTTTAGAGGTGCCGTCAAAGCGAACGGACACCCTTGTGTTGACTTTTCTGGTGCCCCTAAAAAGGTCGCCGTCAACAAGGGCTACCAAGGGACATCTCGCTTCTCCGCCTAGCGGAGACGAGGCATTATCCTACTATAATTCAGATTATGCGGCAAGAGCGTAATTATTATCGCCAATTAAAAGTGTGAAACATGAGATTAACGAGCTGTATTCCAGCGCTCGGCATGCTTACATCGCCATTGGTCTTGCTGTCAAAACCGGTCGGCCCCATAATGTCATTCCTGCGAAGGCAGGAATCTCTCACTTTTTTATCAAAGAACGCTTTCCGCGTTATGGGCGTTACCAAGACTTTGCTTCGCAATATCTTGGTCGGGCTATCGGCTGTACACGGTACTTGCCTCTATCCCTAACGCTATAAACCACAATTTGTCACATTGAGCGCAGTCGAAATGCCTAACGCAGTCGGCAAAGGTAACTATATCCATCAAAAGATAAAAAGTTTGCGCCATCTGCCCAATACCCTTATTTTGGTCAACAATTATACCAAATCGGTTTTATGAAATTCGGAATCATCAGGGAGCGCAAAAATCCGCCAGACCGCAGAGTGGTCCTGTCTCCAACGGAGTGCCAAAATGTCCTTTCCACATTCCCCAAGGCGGAAATTCTTGTGGAGACTTCGCCCATTCGGGTGTTTTTGGATGAAGAATACAGGGAAAAAGGTGTCCCAGTAGTGGACAATGTGGAAAATTGCGATGTGCTTCTCGGCGTAAAGGAAGTGCCCATCGATGCCCTGATTCCCCATAAAAAGTATTTTTTCTTCTCGCACACCATTAAAAAACAACCGTACAACCGGGATTTGCTCCAAGCTATTCTGGCCAAGAACATTGAACTGTACGACCATGAGGTCATCACCGCTTCCAATGGGCAGCGTTTGGTGGCCTTTGGCCGATATGCGGGCATCGTCGGTGCTTACAACGGAATCCGTACCTATGGTCTAAAATATGATCTGTTCCAATTGCCCAAGGCCGAAACCCTAAAAGATCAACACGCATTGATTGCGGAACTCAAAAAAATAAAACTGCCCAACATAAAGATTCTTTTGACCGGGAAGGGCAGGGTAGGCAATGGTGCTAAAGAAATGCTGGATGCCTTGGGGCTTAAAAAAGTCAATGTGGTAGATTATTTAAAGGAGGATTTTTCCGAACCTGTTTATTGCCAGATTGATGCCTCCGAATACAACAAGCGTAAAGATGGTGTTCGGGGCAATAAAGCCGATTTTTTTCAGAATCCACAGGAATACAAATCCAATTTTTTCCGTTTTGCCGAGGTGACCGATTTTTATATTGCCGGACATTTTTATGGCGATGGTGCCCCGTTTTTATACACCCGAGAGGATGCCAAACAGCCCGATTTCAAGATAAAAGTTGTGGCCGATATTAGTTGCGATATTGATGGCCCGGTGGCATCGACCATAAAACCCTCCACCATAGCCGACCCTGTTTATGGCTATGACCCTGTTTCCGAAAAAGAAACGGATTACAAAAACACCAATGCCATTGCCGTTATGGCCGTGGACAACCTTCCCTGCGAATTACCTCGCGATGCCAGTATTGGATTTGGCGAAGCTTTCACCAAATATGTGATTCCCGCCTTTTTCAATAATGATGAAGATGGTATTTTGGAGCGGGCGCGAATGACAAAGAACGGCAAGTTGACACAGCGTTTTGCCTACCTCCAAAAATATGTGGACGGCGAAGAATAATACCTTTTGTCGATGTATTTCAATGAGGGGTTAACGATATGTTATTTTTTAGTATATTGTTCGTCCTAGTGTACCGAGAACGTGAAATTTAATTGGGTGATTTCCGGAGAAAATGACCAGGCTGTCAAAAAGGCCTGCATTGATATGGAATATCGTTTGCGCCCCAAAATCATGAAATTTCTATTGTCTAAATTGGGCGGTGATTTCAGCGGCGACTTCTCTTGCTTTCATTTTGATGTGGACCTGAAGAATCGATGGGTCTGGATTTCCGATAAAACTCCACGGAACTTGATTGAAAAAATTAGGGTCGATTTTGATCGCGAGATCAACGGTGGGTCAACCCTGTTCTCAGTAGCCTGATCAATTCTCTTTTTTATTCAACCCTAATTTCAATTTCCCATTCCACGGCTGGATGTTCCTTTGGCGCAATATAGGCACCCAACGCCTTTAAGCTTAAAGTAAGCGATTGCACTTCCTCCAAGGTTTTGATTTGTAGGGTTTTTGTGCCTTCAGCGGGAACCGTAAATACTGGGGAACTGGAATAAAAGGTGTAGGGCATCTGGTTTTCGAAAATCAAATCGCTGCTGGACACATTTTTGAGTGTCACTTTTAAAATGGATGTCTTGTCAATGTACCTTGCTTCCTCAATAAGGATGCAGGCCTTGAGCAAGGGCATCAGGTTTTCTTCCTTCCCTACCAAAAGCGAATTAAAAACAGCCACCGTCCGCCCGGCGAACAAAGCTTCTTTCAGGGCCGCTTCCGATCTTTCCTTGGCAAAGACCAAGGTGATGGGGCGATCGTGTCCTTTTTCCACATAATCCCAGTCAATAAGTCCATGGATGTCACTGGTGCCCAAAATGGTCAGGTTGTTTTCCAAGGCAAGGGCCAATGATTCTTCGGCATAATCCCCGGTGTTGATGACCTCAATACCATGCAGCTCCCCATTTTTGATTCGCTCTTTTTGAAAATCGCTCAAAATGGGGGTCCCCTTGGGCGATTGGGCATACCAGGCGGGATGGTTCCAAAAGATAAACCCACCTTGTTTTTTGGCTTCGGCAAAAACAGGTTCGGCCTTTTCATTCAACAATTTGTTGGCATCCTCGATAAAAATGGCATTGTTATGGCCCATGGGGGCACCACGGGTTATTTCGGAACCATGGACAATCAATAGATCGTGATTTTTGGCCTCTTCCAATGCCAACTGAAAGGATCTGTTTCGGTCTGGATGTGGAATATCTGCCGAGTGGGGTTGGTATTCCAAATGTTCGGTGAGTGAAATCACATCCAAATTATCCCGTAAGGCTTCCATCACCCGAATGGTGGGCCATACATTTCCATCGGAAAAGACGGTGTGTTGGTGTAAATCGGTCTTTAAGGTTGTGTAGTTAGGAACATCAGGAAATGTAATCGCTCTAGAGCTTGTGTGGGAATGCTCTTGGGCGAAAAGACAGGCCGCTGCAAAAAAAGTGATGAAGAAAGGTTGGAGTTTCATGACGGTGGTTTTACCAAAATTAGAAAACTATATGAATGCTTCAATCGAAAAAAGTATATTTTACAAACTGTTAACCTGATGGTAAACTAGTTGTATGTTTTTGGATATTGGTGGTTTTGTCCAGAACTCACAATTAATAAATATTTAAGGTTTCCCAAAGTGCACATAAACAATTTCCTCACTAGGTTTGTCGGTTCTAAAAAATTGGTATTCCTTGCACAAAGATTTGATCATAGCGATACTTTGGAGCCTTTCCCCCTTCGGTGAGGCCAAGGTGGGCATTCCCTTCGGTTTGTACCAAGGAGTAAATGAATATATTGTGTTCATAGCCTGCTTTTTGGCCAATGTGTTGGTGTTTCCTTTAATGATGCTCTTCTTGAAGTACATTAACAGATACTTGGTCAAGTGGAGGTTTTATAAAAAGTCAGCGGTGTTTGTGGGTCAAAGGGCCAAGAAAGGATCTGGGAAAAAGATACAACGATTTGGTTTTTTGGGCATTGTGTTGTTCGTGATGATTCCGTTGCCCGGTACCGGGGTCTATGCGGGTACTATTGCTGCATACCTTTTTAAAATGAAAAAACGGGAGGCCTTTGCAGCCAATACCATTGGAATCTTCCTTTCTTCCGTCATTGTTTGGGTCACTACTTTGTTATCCTTGGAAGGGGTCCAATAACATCACAAGCGAGCTGCTTTTTGGATTTTTTAATGTGCCATTGTGCAGGGATTTGTTTATTTTGCTTCCGATCAATGAAGTTTCTTTAACCATAAAATACATATATGGCTTCAGGTTTTTTTGCTGTTTTGGACGATATTTCCGCACTAATGGACGACGTGGCAACAATGAGCAAAGTTGCGACCAAAAAAACAGCTGGTATTTTAGGAGACGACCTGGCCGTGAATGCCGAAAAAGCCACTGGCTTTTTGTCCAGTAGGGAAATTCCTGTGCTTTGGGCCATAACCAAAGGTTCCTTTTTAAATAAACTGATCATTCTCCCCATCGCATTTTTATTGAGTGCCTATCTTCCGACTGCAATTACCATCATACTTATTTTTGGAGGGGTGTACCTTGCGTATGAAGGTGCGGAGAAAGTTTACGAATTTATTTTTCATCGAAATGTTGAAGAACATTATGACGACCCCACAGAAATTCCTAAAGAAGAGTTGCCCGAACTGGAGAAGAAAAAAATAAAGCAGGCCATTGTTACCGATTTTATTCTTTCCATTGAGATTGTCATCATTGCATTGAGCACCGTGGTCAACGAAACACTGACCATCCGAATTGTAACCGTTTCCGTGGTGGCATTGTTGGCCACTGTTGGTGTGTATGGCATTGTGGCTTTGATCGTTCGGATGGACGATTATGGGTACCGGCTGATTCGCTTGAACGATCGGGACGATAGTTTTTCGGATAAAGTGGGTGGGGTTTTGGTGAATGCGCTGCCCCATATCATAAAAGCTCTTTCTATTGTGGGTACCCTGGCCCTACTATTGGTCTCAGGGGGGATCTTCAATCACAACATAGATTATCTTCATCACCTGTTTCCCGGTATACCCAGTTTATTGAAAGATTTTCTGGTTGGGTTGGTCATAGGTTTTGCGGCTGTTTTTTTAATGAAATTGGTGAAACGACTTTTTAAGCGAAAATAAAACGGTATCCTTACTATACCTTATACCTTTTGTAAATGAACCCAGCCGAAGCTTATATTCTGAACCAAAAAGAACCGTTCAAAAGCATATTGTTGCATTTAAAAAGTGTTATTGAACATGTAATTCCAGATGTGGATATGAAGTTTAAATGGGGGATTCCATGTTTTTATAGGGGAAAACAACCCATTTGCTATTTGAATGTTTCCCAAAAGAAAAAGTACGTGGACATCGCTTTTTGGAATTCGGCCCATTTGACCCTGCACCTTGATAAAATGATCACTGAAAACAGAAAAGTGGTCAAATCGCTACGTTATTTTACATTGGAAGAAATTGACGATGCCATTCTTGTTGAGGTGCTGCAGGAAGCTTACTCGCTCAGGCATAAGGGCTTTTACAAAAGATAGGTTCTGTTCTATGTCTTTGATATGGAAGCGGCTTCGGTTTTTCCACTTTTCAATTTAAAAAAGGCTACCCACAACGTCACCAATCCCAAAACAATCCATAAAACGTCTATCAATAAAACCTGTTTTAGCCCATCAGCATAGGCTACCCACATCCAGTTTCCAGAAGAAATGCCGTTCGCAATGGGAATCAACAGGGCCAAAACACTTCCTGAAATCAGTGTCCATTTGTTGGTGAAGCCAATATTCTTTTTGAAAATGAAAAAGAGGGAGGCCGCCAACCAAATTGGAAAGTAGGTTCGGTATAGAAAAGGCCTATTGACCTGTTCTGCAAATTGTACTATAATAAACTGTAACGCGGTAACGGGGTATAAGCTTAAGCAAATGGCCATATAAATGTTGGCGACTTGGTAATTGAACTTGCGCCGTTTTTCCGGGATGTTCTTTTTGTTTCGGGCTACCAACCAGATCATGACCCCAGAGAGAATCACAAAGCAGGAGACCAATCCAAGGATAAAGGAGATGACCCGAAGCCCATAACCCGCATAATCGCCAAAATGTAGACGGAACATCATATTTTTTACGCCATCCAAATAGGAATTGTTGGTCATGGGCACTTTTTCTTCCACAATGGAGCCGTCCGCTATTTTGTAAATGCGGTGTCCCAAACCGTTCAATTTTGAGGAATATCCCAAATATCCGCTTATGGCCACATGCATATTGGCGTCTCCGTAGTTAAAGATATGGGCTTCCTTGAGCCTAAAATCGGGCCAATCTTCCTTGGTCTCTGCAATCAAGGGGTCGATGGCAATGGTTTGATCCAATTTTTCATGTTGATAGGCATATACCGGGTGGTTATACTCCAAATCTTCATATAGTTTATTTTGGTCACCATCATAGAGACCCATGACCAATGGGGCTACCAAAATACCTTTCAGCAAAAAGAAAGCTCCGGTAACGGCATATACAAATTGGAAGGGAAACCCAATCACGCCCAAAGCCGTATGGGCATCGGTCCAAATGGTTTTTAACTTGGCCCAAGGCCGAAACACATAAAAATTGGAAACAATCTTATCCCAATGCACCAAGATTCCGGTGATGATGGCAAAGAGGAAAAAGAAGGCCACCAATCCAGATAAATAGCGTCCATACGGGTAGGGGATTTGGTCCAAAAAGTGCAAGCGGTACAAAAACTCCCCCAAATGATAGGATTCCACATAGGTTCCCGTGGTTTTGTCCTCCGTATCCAAATAAAAGAAGGTTCTGGCCTTTTCATCTTCAGCGGCCAGGGAATCCTTGGATGCCCCAAGGCTTACATTCACCCTACGCTCATTGAAATAATGGCTGATCTCCACATCCCTGCCGTACAAGTTGTGATCTTTGGAAATATCGTTCAAATATTCGTCCATGCTCCCCACAATGGCATCTTGTTCTGTGGTTTGATGACCGCGTTGCCAATTGGCAATTTCATCCCTAAAAAAGGAAAAAGAGCCTGTAAAGAAAATCACATAAAGGGCCACACTGATGACAATCCCACTAACGGTATGGGTATGGAACAGAATATTGTAGATACGGTTTCCCATGGTTTAAACGATAGGGTTGATTTGATTTCCAAAATAGAACACGACTCCGAACACTACGCTGGTCAATAGGTAGATACCCCAGATTTTCCAGCCGTTTTTACCCAAAAAGGCGAAGACCATCAAGATGGCCCAAAGAATGAAGGCGGAAAACGTACTGGTGATGATCACGGCTACATGGTTGAACCAGCTGGCCAAGGCCATATGGAACATCACGGCCACGATCAATCCACCCAAAATGGCAGCGGATATTTTGGCAAATCGTTGCCAAGGTGAAGGGGTCAAGTATTTTTTGTTGGCTGGCATAGGTTAAAAGAAAACAATTTCACAAATGAGAAAAAAGGTGAGGGCCATCCCGATGGATTTATAGGACAACAATCGCAAAGGAGCCAGAAGTATAATCAAACTGGCCGCTGTCATGAGGAGGATAAAAAATGTGAAAACCCCTGAGCCCAGCCCCCATAACCAAATACTTAGCCCCAATGATATGATCAAAAAGGCCAAGCCGGTGTATTTTGATATAGAGCGATGGCCGATCACCCATTTTTCAAAACCCAAAACCCCTGCACCAGCCATTTTTTTAGAGGTACTGTACAAGAGATAAAAGGCTACAAAAACTAAAAGCGAAATACCCGTGACCATACTTCTTTCTCCGAATTATTTGATGCAATATGTGGCGCAGTGCCAGATAAATTCATACGCTTCCCCATTGTAGGTACCGGGAATTTCTTCCTTGGTGGTGGTTTCCACAATGTATTTAGTGTCCCATGGCAGGGCAAAGGATACTTCGCCGTTATCATCGGTATGTAGGGTTTTGGACCAAAGGTCTGCCACATACACTTGAAGTTCGTTTTGGGCCAATGGCTTTCCTTTGTAGAGTACTTGGAGTTTTACCTCATCACCATCGTGGGCCAATTGCTTTACCACGATTCCCTCAGGGTTGATGGTTTTGGTATCAGCATTAACACTGCCTACTTGGACTTTGGCCGTTGAGTGATAATGTGTCTTGAAAATCCCAAAATCGTATTGGGTGTAATCGATCACATCAATCTCATTGTTATTGAGGGCGATGGTATACACCCCATTTTCATTAGGAGTGAAATGGGCCACATAATGATCTTCTTTGGCAGCTGTTTTGAGTTCGGTCTTTGTGCCATCGGGAGCAATTACCCAAAGGGTAAATTTGGAAACCAAAGGAAAAGCCTCCCCCTCCACTTTTTCAATAACACCATAGGTGTATTCACCATAATGCACGCGAACTTCATGTTCTTGACCGGATTTACCGGAACCGTTGGTCTCCAACCATAGGTAATGGGCATTGGCGGAAATCATTCCAAAAAAGAAAAGCAATAAAGGTAAAAATGTGTTTTTCATAAGAATAAGCTTTAAAGGCCCATGTTTTTCATGGGCCTTAATTAATTTTTAATTAAAAAGTATATGCTACGGCAAGCCTACCGTTGATTCCCGGTTCAGACTGCCAGTACAGATATGATCCATAATTGGCGCCTGAATACAGGTATTCGTCCAAAATATTGTTGATGTTGAATTGAACTCTAAAATGGCTGTTTCTCCAAGATAGGGCACCGTCCATTCTAAAGTAATCGGGCAAATCGGATTGGTTGTCGGCAGCCCAGGCCCAAGTAGAGCGGTCCACTTGGTATTGATAACCCAAGGATACGCCGAATCCTCTCAAACTGGAAGCTTCTGCAAAATTGAAGTTGAACCAGCCATTGGTCACATGCTTGGCATGACCTGCCACCCGTGTACCTACTACATCTGGGTTTGGGTCTTCGGTTACCTCGACTTTGGTGTTGGCATAGTTCAAAACAATATTGAATTCTGGTGTAATCTGCCCTTGAAGGTCAAATTCAATACCTTTTGATTGTACTTCACCCAAATACATGGAGTAGTTTGGATTCTCTGGGTCTGTTGTTAAGATGTTCTCTTTGGTAATTTGGAAAGCACCCAAGGAAGTACGTAGGCGTCCGCCGAAAAATGTTTTCTTGATTCCCCCTTCAATATCATTGGCATCCACGGGATCGTTCAGTGGTTCCAAGTCGGCACTGATACCAGCTTGTGGCAAGAAAGATTGGTCGTAAAGTCCATAAATGGCCAGATCAGGCAAAAGATCAATGCTAAGGCCAATACGCGGGGTCACTACATTGTCGTTTTCGTCCTTGCCCTGTGTGTAAAGGTTGGTATAACGCCCGGCCAAGGTCAAACGGATTTTATCTTCCAAAAATCCAATTTCATCTTGTAGATAATAGCCTCTAAGTGTGTTTGCACTGTACGGTTCGCCACCTCTTCGGTACTGCACTTTTGTGGATCGGTCAAAATTGGGCATGGCCACTTCGCCATAAACAGGGTTGTATATGTTGAAAGGCACTTCCGTATCAACAATGAAGGTATTGTAGAAATCGGCCCAATAGTTTTTCTCACTAAAATCCAATCCCCCAAGAATCTTGTGCGATATCCCACCGGTTTGGAAAGCTCCATTGATGTACAATTGGGCATATTTCCCAACGGAAAGCGCATCCCATTGAGTGATGGTCCTCACGGCATCCCCAGTATCGGAATCCAATTGGCCCAACCAAGCTGAGTTTCCTTCTTGGTCGTAACGCAGATAAGCCAACTGACCTTCAACGCTCCAATTGTCTGAAAACTCATGTTTGGCGTTCAAGAAAAAGGTAACTTCCTGAATATCGGTTTTTGGATAATTGCTGTCCACGAAATTAAAATCGCGGGGCAAGCTTGCATATCCATCGGCTACTGGAGCAAATATATAGGCCGATCCCAAGAAAGACTCAGCATCTTGAAGGTTCATTTCCGCAGTAATGGATGTTTTGTCTGAAAACTTATAGGTAAGGGCGGGAGCAATACCAAATCGGTCAGACTGCTCATTGCCTCGATGACTGTCCGTAGTCTGGTACATGGCGTTCAAGCGATAGAGCAATTTGCCATTGTTGGAAGCTTTGCCACCAACATCCACGGTACCACGATAAAAATCAAAACTGCCAACCATGAAAGAGGCATTGGCAATGAACTGCTCCGTAGGTTTTTTGGTCACTACATTGTAGAAACCACCGGGTTCCCCGGCAGACATCATAAATCCGGCCGGCCCTTTTACAAACTCAATGCGCTCTACGGTATTCATATCTTCGGCAAGAGGCCCCCAGCTATCCTGGACGTTTACACCATTTCTAAAAGCGGGCAGTCGAAAGCCACGCATGTTGATACGGGCAAATTGTCCCCAGTGTTCCAACATGGTGACACCACTTACGTTTCGGGTCAATCCGTCCATAATGGTGGTCACTTGCTGGTCTTGCAAGAGTTCACTGCTGATTACCTGTACATTTTGGGGCAATTTCACCAACTCGGTCTTCAATCTCAGGGAGGTGGAAGGTTGATTCTCCACATATTTGTTTTGGTGCCCTTCGACAATTACTTCATTCAATTGCTCCTGTCGTTCGGCAAGGACAAGGGCGGGAACTGTTGTGGTTTGGTTGGCCGATACATTGGCTGAAACCGTTTTTGTTTCATACCCGATCATGGAAAAAGTAAGGGTGTAGGCACCAGGGGCTAAATCCTTGATTAGATAATTCCCGGAATCGTCTGTAGTTGTACCAAGGCTGGTGTGCGAAATGGCAATATTTACATTGGATAGCGGGTTGTTTCTTTGGTCGGTCACCTTTCCTCTAAGATTTCCGGTTTGTGCTTGTACACTGCATAAAATAGTCAAGCTGAGGATGAGTAGTATGTTCTTCATTTTGTTATTTGTAATTGGTCTAAATAAATTTTGATTGCAAATGTATATTCCAACACGTATTCTTCCAAAGAATATTTAGACTAATTATAAATAAGTATTAATAAAATTTATTATCTTACTGAAAAACAGTAATTTACTGTGTAAATTTTAACAAATGAAGTAGGGTTAGAGCGAATTAACGGTCTTTCTAATGGCCGTTAGATCGGTCAATAATTTTTCCAATAAACTTAAATCCAGCATATTGGCGCCATCACTTTTGGCATTGGCAGGATCAAAATGGGTTTCCATAAAAAGACCGTCAACGCCGGCAGCAATTCCTGCGCGTGACATGGTCCCGATTAGCGCGGGTCTTCCACCCGTAACCCCAGAAGATTGATTGGGTTGTTGTAAAGAATGCGTAACGTCCAGAACCACAGGGGCATATTGCTTCATGGTGGGAATACCACGGAAATCCACAATCATATCTTGATAGCCGAACATGGTGCCACGGTCTGTGATAATGACTTGTTCGTTTCCGGTATCGGTTACTTTGGCCACGGCATGTTTCATGCTCTCTGGGCTCATAAATTGCCCCTTCTTCAGGTTGACGACTTTTCCGGTTTCGGCAGCGGCAACCACCAAATCGGTCTGGCGGACCAAAAAAGCTGGGATTTGGAGTACATCCACATATTCTGCGGCCATTGTGGCATCAGAAATTTCATGGATATCCGTTACGGTTGGAACTTTGAACGTCTCGGAAACCTTTCTCAAAATTTTTAGTGCCTTTTCGTCCCCAATTCCCGTAAAAGAGTCAATACGGCTACGGTTGGCCTTTTTAAAACTCCCCTTAAATACATACGGAATCTGGAGTTTATCTGTAATGGACACTACTTTTTCCGCAATCCGGAGTGCCATTTCCTCACCTTCTATGGCACAGGGACCGGCCAGTAAGAAGAAATTGTTGCTGTTTGTATGTTTTATCTGGGGTATCTTGGAAAGATCCATTTCTTAAAGTTTGCACAAATATACTACATAAGCTTGGTAACCTTTTTAGTTTTATCACAATCAAAATCATCCATTATGACCCAAAAACTACTCCTTATTCCCTTTATGGTTTTAAGTTGTTTTTCCGTCTTTTCACAATTTCATGAAAAGGGCAAAACCTTTGATCTGGTCAATCTGGAACGCCACCAAGTCAGGTTCGATCTGCTCAGCCCTGGATTCAGTTACGAATTGGGATTGTTCCGTAACCAAAGTATCTCAACAGGATTGGGACTGGCAACCGCAACTTATGAAGAGGGCTATGCCTTCGGCCTGACCATGAACAACAGATACCGGTACTACCATAATTTTCAGAGACGTATCGATAATGACAAGAATGTTTCTGGAAATTCCGGCAATTATATTGCCGCGGCACAGGCCATTTTCTTTTCCCAGTTGCGGGTATCGACCAATATCGATGGCCCAAAGGATTTCAACCTGGGTTTTTATGGTATGGTCTATGGGATCCAACGAACCTATAAAAGTGGTTTTAATTTTAATGCGGAACTCGGTGCGGGACTTTATAAAGGCGATGGTGTTCCCGATGGTTATGGCCCGTTGATCCATTTTACCTTCGGATGGGTGGCCACCAAGCGAAAATCAAGAGAACCAGTGTTCGATTAAAACATTTCCCTTTATCAAAGATATATTCTTTTGCAGATACTATTTTGATGATCTATATGTTATACTAGTACCAAATTAACCTACAATGCATCGTTACATTCTCATTGGTTTATTGTTTTGTTGCCTTGGCATGAATGCCCAGTATGGTAAAAACTGTGAGATTCGCCAAATGAAACTCAATGTGTTCAATCCCGGTTTTGAATATGAAATGGGGGTGGGGGTGAACAGCACATTAGATGTTCGAGTGGCTTGGCAAGCGGCTTTGGAGCCAGCTAGCCCAGAACCTTATGACAATTTGGATTTCTTCCCCGCCATTACGGCCCAATACCGATACTACCACAATTTTAATGGCAGATACCACCGAAGACGATCTATTTATGGGAATTCTGGCAATTATATTGCTCCATCGGCAGCCCTATTTTCACCCGGAGATCGGGTGGTGGATGGTAATTTGGTGGAAGGCGTGCATGGGTATGGTGGACTGGTCTATGGTATTCAGCGCAGTTATAATTCGGGTTTGAGCTTTTCCATAGATGCCGGTGCCGGATACTACGTTGGCCCGTTCAAAGGAGCCATTCTTCCCGTGGTGAACATCAGTTTGGGCTGGATCATCAGTGAAAAAAGATGGTGCGTGGGTCTGTAGGTTTTGAAACCCCTCAAAATCAATAAGATAAAAATAACATTTCCTTGTGTGTGCGAGAAGAAAATAGCAGTATCTTTGCGGGCTTAAAAATTAGCTTATGTCCAAGATTAAGAACATTGCCATCATAGCGCACGTAGACCACGGTAAGACCACTTTGGTTGATAAAATCATGTACCATTGCCAGTTGTTCCGCGATAATGAGAATAAAGGCGATTTAATTTTGGACAACAACGATTTGGAGCGGGAACGCGGAATTACCATCGTTTCCAAGAACGTTTCGGTAGTCTACAAAGACACCAAAATAAACATTATTGATACCCCTGGGCACGCCGATTTTGGAGGAGAAGTAGAGCGTGTTCTCAACATGGCCGATGGGGTGTTGTTGCTTGTGGATGCTTTTGAAGGCCCCATGCCGCAGACCCGTTTTGTGTTGCAAAAAGCCATCGACTTGGGATTGAAACCCTGTGTGGTCATCAACAAAGTGGATAAAGAAAATTGTACTCCCGAAGAAGTCCACGAAAAAGTATTTGATTTGATGTTTGAACTGGGTGCTGAAGAATGGCAGCTCGATTTTCCAACTGTATATGGCTCTGCCAAACAGAATTGGATGAGCGAGGATTGGCAAAAACCTACAGATAATATTGAGCCACTTTTGGATATGGTTCTGGAACATGTTCCTGAGTTTAAACCAGAACAAGGTTCCACCCAAATGTTGATCACCTCTTTGGACTTTTCTTCCTTCACAGGTCGAATTGCCATTGGTCGTTTGCAACGCGGAACACTTAAGGAAGGGCAGCAAATTTCCTTGGTGAAAAGAGATGGTAGGGTGGTAAAATCTCGAATTAAGGAGCTGTACACTTTTGAAGGATTGGGTCGAATAAAAGTACAGGAAGTCACAGCTGGCGATATCTGCGCCATTGTGGGTGTGGAAGGCTTTGAGATTGGTGATACCGTTGCTGATTTTGAAAATCCGGAAAAACTAAAGACCATCGCCATTGATGAGCCCACCATGAGCATGTTGTTCACCATTAACGATAGCCCGTTTTTTGGAAAGGATGGCAAGTTTGTGACCTCAAGGCACATCAAAGAGCGTTTGGAGAAAGAATTGGAAAAGAACTTGGCCCTCCGGGTAAATGAGACCAACAGTGCCGATAAATTCATGGTTTTTGGCCGTGGGGTGTTGCATCTTTCCGTTTTGATCGAGACCATGCGACGTGAGGGATACGAACTTCAAATAGGTCAGCCCCAAGTGATCATTAAGGAGATTGATGGCGTAAAATGCGAGCCTGTTGAGTCATTGACCATTGATTTGCCTGAGGAAGTTTCAGGCAAGGCCGTAGAAATGGTATCCATCCGGAAAGGGGAGATGACCAGTATGGAGGCCAAAGGTTCCCGAATGATCTGTGAATTTATCATCCCATCCCGGGGCATCATCGGATTACGAAACCAATTGTTGACAGCAACGGCTGGCGAAGCCATCATGTCACATCGATTTTTGGAATATCAACCCTTAAAAGGGGAAATCGCCCAACGACAGAACGGTTCTTTGGTTTCCATGGAAAATGGAACCGCTATTCCGTATTCCATTGACAAATTGCAAGAACGCGGCAAATTTTTTATTGATCCGGGAGAGAATATTTATGAAGGACAGGTCATTGGAGAAAATTCCCGTGGGGATGATATGACGGTGAACGTCACCAAGACCAAAAAACTGTCCAATGTGCGCTCTTCTGGTGCTGATGAAAAGGCCAAAATTGTACCTGCCATCAAATTTTCGTTGGAAGAAGCTCTGGAATACATCCAAAAGGATGAGTACGTGGAGGTAACACCGAATCATATTCGACTTCGTAAGATTTACCTTAAGGAAGTGGATCGGAAAAGAAACAAGATTGACTAAGGAGTCAGTGTCATTTTGGGCTTAGCGAAAAATCTCTCGATTGGTTCTCGACTGCCTGCCCGTCAGGCGCTCGAACTGACCAGTATTGCCTAAGTTTTACTAGATGTAGATTTCCTTGCTCTTGAACTTGACACGAATTCCACGAATGTTTACAAATTTTGATTTAAGGAATTTCGTGCTTCATCCTTCGAACTTTGAACTTGAATTTGAGTTTGAAACTTGAACTTGTTTTTTATGTCCTAAGAACTTAGGTGTCCATGGTGTTGTTCGCGCAGACAGGCTACAGCTGCACCTATGATTCCGGCATGGTTCATCAATTCGGCTTTGATCACATGGGTTTCAATGTCGATATGGTGACTGAATTCTTCCCAATCCTTTGAAGTGCCCCCACCGATGATGATCAAATCCGGGGAAACGATAAGTTCCACCAACTTTAGGAATTTGTTGAACCGTTTGCCCCATTTTTTGTAGCTGAGGTCTTCACGTTCCTTGGCCGATGCAGCAGCCCATTTTTCAATTTTCTTGTACTTTTTATAGGGAATTTGTCCTAGTTCAAAATTGGGAAGAAGCACGCCGTTAAAAAAAGCGCCACTGCCCAATCCGGTTCCAATGGTGATCATTATGACCAGTCCGTCCTTTCCCTTTCCGGCACCATAGTTCATGGAGGCATAACCCGCAGCATCTGCATCATTCAATACGGTAAACTCTTGCCCTGTGACTTCCGTAAAGAGTTCATCCACATTGACACCTACCCAACTGGGATGAAGGTTTCCGGGTGAAAGGCAGACCCCATTTTTTACAATGGAAGGAAAGCCGCAACCCACTGGACCTTTGTAGTTAAAGTGTTCCACAATTTGGGCGACCACTTGGGCCATTTCATCAGGTTTTCTTGATTTTGGGGTTGGGATTCGAAAGCGTTCCGTGAGCATTTCACCAGTTTCAGCGTTGACCAAGGCACCTTTTATGCCCGATCCGCCAATGTCAATTCCAAGAATATCCATACAAGGAAGAAAAATTTGTTTAGACAAAGAAACAAAAACTTTTGCGGATCACAGATATGTGACGTAAATCATTCAATTTAAATGGTGATGGGTGAAAGGTAAAGGGGCACCTTTGTCCTACATCGCTTTTTGAATGACCTCAAATACCTTGCTGTCGTCACATTTGAGGGTTTTGTGCGGATATTTTAGGATAAGGGCATAATCGTGCGTGGCCATAACAATGGTACGTCCATTTTGGTTAATGTCCTGCAATACTTTCATTACCTCCACGCTCGTTTGGGGGTCAAGATTCCCAGTCGGCTCATCGGCAAGGATAAGCTCGGGGTCGTTCAGTAGGGCACGCGCAATGGCAATTCGTTGTTGTTCCCCGCCCGAAAGCTCGTGCGGAAATTTAAAACCTTTGGTTTTCATGCCTACCTTGGTCAATACTTCCTCTATTTTGGAATTCATTTTGGAATCATCGGTCCATCCAGTGGCCTTGAGCACAAACCGGAGATTGTTGTTGACGTTTCGGTCTGGCAGTAATTTAAAATCCTGGAAGACGATGCCCAGTTTCCTTCGTAAATAGGGAATGTCCTTTTCTTGGAGTTTTTTCAAATCAAAATCGACTACAGAGGCATCCCCCTGTTTTAGGGGAATATCGGCATAGAGGGTTTTCATAAGACTACTTTTCCCGCTACCGGTCTTTCCGATCACGTATACAAATTCTCCCTTCTTCACTTCCAGGTTCACATCCTTAAGAACAAGGTTCTCATTTTGAAATACGGCAACATCCTGTAATTTTACAATGGTCTCGGGCATAGTATTCTTATATGATTACAAAAGTATTTGAAAATACCGAATCCTTGTCATAATTCAATGAGAAGTCTATTTTTCGTTAAAATGCAAAACTGGATCATCCCCAAATTTTGGTGTTCAAATTAAGGTCTTCCACCATGCCAATGGCTGCGGAAATGTCCGCATAGAGTTCTTCAAGTGCATTGGAGGTGATAAGATTTTTGTTATCCGGTAGGCTAAAAAATCCGTAGGGGCGCTGTACTGCTATGTGCAGTTTGTCATTTTTAAATGAAAGCATCAAGGGCTTGTCCATTGTTTGTTTTAGGGCCAAAATCCGTTCCATAAAGGACATGGAAAGAATATAACGCGCCTCTACCTGATCGGTACTGTAGACCACAAATTCGTTCTCAAAATCAGGATTTTCTAGGTTGACAGGTTCATCCCTGCTAAAGTTCAATGATTGGATGGTCTTCGCTAGATACCCTATTCTTTTTTCAAACTGATCTGGAAGGACCACGGTGGTGCCATTAAATTTTTTGTTGAAATCCACTATGGCCAATATCCCTGAAAAACTGTAGGCCGCATTATCAACAGAGTGGTTTTTGGAGAACCAAGGTCGAATATAGTTGTATGCAACATAAAAATGTGGCAATAGTGGAATGTACATGTAAAAAGAGCCCAAAAAACTTTGGTTGATGATCTTTACATCACCAAGGGTCACATTGGTGTCACCGATTTTACCAAAGGCAGCACCCATACCTGAATTGTATGCGTTTTGGTATTTGTTTTTATACTGCGGCAATTGGGAATATGTAGGCATCAATTGGCTCTCGGTTATTTCTTCAGAGGTAATTTGCTTCATCTCGTCATATGAAAAGTTGGGTGCTATTGTCCTGAAAATACGTTTTATGATTTCTCTCCCGATTTTTTGGTAGTTGGCCTTCTGTCTATTAAAAATGATAAAAAGAGCACAAAGCAATATCCAACACACAATGATGATGGCTTGAAAAGAGAACCCCGAACCATTTTGATGGATTTTGGATGACCATTTGCCCATATTGATTAGACCGGGCATCAAGGATATTAGTATGGGCCCTATTATCATCATGGCCAGACCCAGATAAGAAATTACTTTGTAGAAACGATATTTTTTTCTCAATTTTTCGGCTTGCACCAATTGCGGCAAAAGCCCTTGTTTGATTTCATTGAAGTCGTTCATAGTAAAACTCTATCAAAAGGAAACTTCCGGTACTTTCTTTTCCTCCGCCTCAATAGTGAACAATGTTTTGCGGGAATACCCCATTATATTGGCCATAATATTGGAAGGAAACATTTCAAAGGCGTTGTTGAACGAGTTCACAGCGGCATTATAGGCCCTTCGGGCTGCGGAGAGTTGTTCTTCCACTTCGTTGAGGGCGGTCTGCAATTGAAGAAAGTTTTCACTGGCCTTTAGATCGGGATAGGCCTCGGCCCTTACCTGTAGTTTTCCCAGCATCATCCCCAATTGACTTTCCAAATGAAAACGGTCATTGGCCTCTGGATTTTCGTTCATTATTTTTTCCCGCAGTTGGGTGATTTCAGTCAGGGTATCCCTTTCATGGTTCATATATCCCTTGACCGTGCTGACGAGTCGTGGGATTAAATCCGTTCTTTTTTTAAGCATTACATCAATGCTGCTGTAGGCTTCTTTTGTCTTGTTCTTTTTGGCTATCAGATTGTTGAACAAAAAAATAATTAGAAGCAGAAAGCCTCCGAAAATGATTAGGGGATAGGTCATGGTTTTATGATTTGGAATTACTATTCAATAATAAATGCTGTGCCAGTTCAAAGGAAGAGGAGGTCATTGCCTAAAAAACGGTACGGTGAGGTTGTGGAATAATGCAATCAAAAAAGCCAATGATTCCTTAAATAAGGATATCATCCCAACGACATTGTTATTTTTGATGGCTATAAAGCTCTAGAGGTAATCGAGCTTTCGTGATAAATGTAACAATTATTGGAAATACTACCAGAAGTGACCATTAAAAATTAGATATTAAAGCAAGTAAACATACTTTCATCTTAATTTTAGCGTTATTGTAAAAGTCAGTCGAGAACAGCGTAGAACACTATGAATCGAAAAAACCTCCTTCTATTTCCCATTGCTTTGGGAACTTTTTTTATGGTCTCCGCCCAGGAAACCAAAATATATACCCACGAAAATAAAGCGTACCAAGATGCCCTGGCCTTGTACAACAACGAACAGTACCAAGCGGCCCAGAACATTTTTGAAAAGGTAAAATCCTCTACAACCGATTACGAGACCGAGGCCAACAGTGCCTATTATGCTGCCAATGCCGCCATTCGGTTGAACCAACGCGGTGCCGATAAGATGATGGAGGATTTTGTGGACCGTTATCCCACTTCCACCAAGCGAAATTCCGCTTTTTTGGATGTGGCCGATTACTATTTTGAGACCGGGAAATACCCCTACGCCCTAAAATGGTACAAAAAGGTGGATGAGTCTGCCATGTCCTATTCCGATCAGCAGCGGTTTAACTTTAACAATGGGTATGCACTGTACGCTTCCAAACGACCCAAGGAAGCGGAACAGTATTTGAACAAAGTGAGCACATCACAAAAATATGGCTCCCAAGCCAAGTATTATTTGGGGTACATCGCTTACGAACAGGACGATTATGACCAAGCCAGTGCCCGGTTCGACCAGATTACCGACCCAGCACTGCTCAACGAAAAACTTTCCTATTATCAAGCCGACCTTAATTTTAAGCTGGGCAATTTTGAGGAGGCCATTGCCATGGCGGAAAAGCAAATGTCAAAATCGGACCGCAACGAACAATCCGAACTCAATAAAATTATTGGCGAGAGCTATTTCAACCTAGAACAATACAGTGAGGCCATTCCCTATTTGGAAAAATACAGGGGCAAACGTGGCAAAATGAACAACACGGATTATTACTTGCTGGGCTACAGCCATTACAAGCAAGGCGATTACCAAGCGGCTATTCAACAATTCAATAAGATCATTGGGGGGACCAACAGCGTTTCACAGAATGCCTATTACCATTTGGCGGAGTGCTATTTAAAGTTGGACAAAAAATCGGAGGCGCTCAATGCGTTTCGAAATGCTTCGCAGATGGATTTCAGTCCCGAAATCCAAAAAGATGCCTGGTTGAACTATGCCCGATTGAGCTATGAGATTGGAAATGCCTACGAGCCCGTTCCGCAGGTTTTGACCTCGTATCTTGAAAAATATCCAAAGGATAAGCACCAATTGGAGATTCAGGAACTTTTGGTGGATTCCTATATCACCTCCAAGAATTTTGAGGGTGCTATGACCCTTTTGGAGGAAAATAAAAACTACGCCAGCAAGGAAACCTATCAAAAAGTGGCCTATTACCGAGGGATTGAACTTTTTATGGATGGCGATTACGAAGCAGCGGTGGGACGCTTCTCCAAATCGTTGAAAAGTGCGGAAAACAAAGCTTTTGAGGCCCGAACACTTTATTGGAAGGCGGAAGCGGAATATAGATTGAACCGATTTGAAGAAGCCTTGCTGGATTTTGTGCAGTTCCAAAAACTTCCAGCGGCCCGATCTATGCAAGAATATCAGGAGCTGGACTACAATCTGGGGTATTGCTATTTTAAGTTGAAGGACTACAACAACGCCATTGCGTATTTTAAAAATGTGGTCAATTCCACTGCTTTGGATGACCAGCGGAAGAATGATGGCTATTTGCGGTTGGGCGACAGCTATTTTGTGACCAGCAAATATCAACTGGCCATGCGGGCCTATGACGAGTCATCCAAGATGAACGGTCCGGAGCGGGATTATGCCGCTTTTCAAAAAACATTGTGCAATGGATTTTTGGGCAATAGTTCCGCCAAAATTGATGGTTTAAACGAGTTCTTGACCATGTATCCCACCTCATCACTACGTGATGATGCCCTTTTTGAGTTGGGAAATTCATACGTTACAGGAAACCAAGAAGCAAGAGGGTTACAAACTTATGATCGTTTGATAGAGGAGTACCCAACAAGCAAGTTTGCCCCACGGGGAATGTTGCGGCAAGGGTTGGTACATTACAATGCGAGCCGAAATAGCGAAGCCTTGGACAAATTAAAGTTGGTGGTACAAAAATACTCCAACACCCAAGAGGCCAAACAAGCTGTTGCCACAGCCAAATTGGTGTACGTGGATGAGGGTCGGGTAAGCGAATATGCCGCTTGGGCCCGTAACCTGGATTTTGTTGAGGTCACCGATACCGAACTGGACAATGCCAGTTTTGAATCCGCAGACCGAAAATATGTGGAAGGAAAAACAGAAGCTGCCATTAAGGGCTACGAGGATTATCTTAAGGAATTCCCCAATGGCTTGCATGCCCAAAATGCCAATTTTTCCCTCGCTCAACTTTATTTTTCAAAAGGGGAGAAGGAAAAGGCTTTGCCCAAATACCAAACTGTGGCCAATGGCGGTAATGGAGAGTACACCGAACAGGCGTTGACACGTGTTTGCGAAATCTATGTGGAAAAACAAGATTACCAAAGTGCCATTCCGTATTTGAAAAAGTTGGAAAGCACTGCGGATATTTCGGAGAACCGCACTTTTGCACAATCCAACCTAATGAAAGGGTATTACGGGCAAAAAGAGTATAGTCAGACCATCGCTTATGCCGAAAAGGTGTTGAAGGCACCAAAAATTGATGACCGTATCAAGAGTGATGCCCAGATTATGATCGCCCGTTCGGCCATCGCTACAAATAATGAAGCCTTGGCCAAAACAGCCTATCAGGATGTGAAAAAGATTGCCACAGGAGAACTGGCAGCCGAAGCATGGTACTATGATGGCTATTTTAAAAATCAAGATGGGGCGTATGAGGTTTCCAACGAATCCGTCCAAAAATTGGCGAAGGATTATTCGGCCTACAAGGAGTGGGGTGGAAAAGGATTGGTGATTATGGCGAAGAACTTCTACAATTTGGGGGATGCGTTCCAGGCCACCTATATTTTGGAAAGCGTGATTTCCAACTTTTCCGAATTTGATGAAATTGTTACCGAAGCAGAAGGAGAACTGGCACGGATCAAGGCCAAAGAGGCGGAAAGCAATTCATCGGTGAACCCAGACGGAAACTAAATCGAGACACAGCATGCAAAAGAGAACCTATATATTTTCAACACTTTTTTTGAGCCTTTGCGGAGCCCTTGTGGCACAGGAAACCGACAACATTGGTACTGAAACGGTAACGGTGGTAAAACCGTATTCCCCCACCGTTTCGGATGCCTTTAAGATTAAATCGACGCCCAACCTCAATGACTCCATTGTGCTTCAAAAAAAGGATATCGACTATAGTATATTTTCCGTTCCCGTGGCGTCAACCTTTACGCCCGCCAAAGGAAAAGCATCAGGGGTGGAGAAGACCCCGCCGCCCACCTTGTACAATTCGTATGCATCGGTTGGGCTGGGCAATTACAACAATGCCTTGGTGGATTTTTATACCAGTCGCGAGTTTAATCGGGGCGAGGATTTATTGGATTTTGGCCTGACGCACCATTCGTCAAGGGGCGATATGGATTCAACTCCGTTGGATACCGAATTCTACAACACAAAACTCGATGCATCCTATGCCAAAAAGGACCGCTACATGGATTGGGGCGCCAGTCTTGGACTTCAACATCAGCTGTACAATTGGTACGGCATTGAAAACGGTGAATTTGCTGAAACTACGGTAGCCGACATGGATGAACAGCAAAATTATTTCAATGCAGAGGCCAAGGCCCATCTGAACATGGAGGATTCTTTCTTTAAAAAAGGGAACATTTTGTTGCGCCGGTTTTGGGATGCCACAGAATCTGGTGAGAATAGGGTAGTGGTGAACCCCACTATAGAACTGCCCATAACCGAGGAATTGATTACGATTGGTGCAAAGTTGGATTATGTGGGGGGAAATTTTAAAAATGCCTCGCTCAACAATACGGTTAACACGGGTGAGATCAATTACAGCCATTTTCAGGCTGGGGTGAACCCCAGTTTGTTGATTCTTCGTGATGATTTGACCGTGAACCTTGGTGCCAATTTTGTCTATGGAATGGATACGGAGAATAGCGACAGCAACTTTTATATCTATCCTGCCGTAACGGCATCCTACCGATTATTGGATGAAAATGTCATCGCCTACGGCGGCATTGAAGGGGATTTGAAACAAAATTCCTATCATGGTTTTGTGGATGAAAACCCATACGTATCACCAACCTTGAACATATTGCCAACAGACCAGCAGTATGTGGGCTATGTGGGACTGAAAGGACAGCTACTTTCCAATGTGGGGTACAACATCAAAGGTTCATACACCGCGGAAAACCGAAAGCCCTTGTTCCTTTTGAATCCAGAAAACCTCTTTCGGGATGATGAAAGCAGCTATTATTATGGAAATTCCTTTCAGGTGTTTTATGACGATGTAAAGACCTTGGGCATTTTTGGTGAACTCAATGTGGATGTCAACCGGAACTTTTCACTTGGGGTCAACGCCGAATTCTACGATTATGATACGGAAACCGATAACCCGGCCTGGAACCTGCCTTCCATAAAAGGTTCCGTGTTTATGGATTATCAAATAAATGACCAATGGTATTTGGGAGCCAATCTCTTTTATGTGGGCGAACGTGATGATTTGTTGGCCGTGGCCGAGGAAAATGCCACACCATCTGAGTTTCCGGCAGCCATTGTTACGTTGGACGGCTATTTTGATGCCAATGCCCATGTGGGGTATCACTTTAATGAACAACTCTCTATTTTTGTAAAAGCATCCAATATCGCCAATAGCGATTATCAACGTTGGGCCAATTTTAGGGTGCAGGGTTTCCAGGCTCTAGCTGGGGTTTCTTATAAATTTGACTTCTAAATCCTGTAGGGGAATACACAATAAAATGTTAAAAAGGACGTTTTAATCCCCCTGCCAGTATGTTTTTTCCAATTCGTATTGGTAGTTCCAAACTGATTGGAAATCATGTTGTTGCGTTTCTTTTACATAGTGCCCAGCTTGGTGGTCACATTGTTTTGTGCGAATCTTCAATCCCAAAATTTGGTCCAGAATGGAGGGTTTGAGGATTACCTTCAATGCCCGGTAAAAATGAGTAACCTAAACAAAGATGCCAAGCATTGGAGTGCCCCAAGTTTAGGGACCACGGACTACTTCAACGAATGCAGTAGGACCAAGTTGGGAATCCCCATGAACTTTAAGGGAAAACAGGCACCTTTCGAGGGAACCGCCTACGCCGGACTTTACTTATTTGCTCCAAATGATTATCGGGAATACATACAAGTGCCTTTGACAGAGACCTTGGAAAAGGGGCATAGGTACAGATTAAAACTTTCTTTGAGCCTAGCTGAAAAATCTGATGGCGCCGTTATGGATATTGGAGCCGTGCTTTCGGAAAAACCATTGTCCATCCATACCAAAAGACAGCTCTCCCACGCGGCATTGACTTCACAGAGCATTCAGACCACACACATGAAACAATTTTCTGCGGAGGGGTTTTATGACAACAAGGAAAAATGGATGCAATTGAGTTTGGACATTGTGGCCAAAGGGTTTGAAAACCATTTGATCCTGGGCAATTTTATGAGCAATGCCGGAACGCACTACATGGATTTCAAGAATCCATCTCCCCGGGCAGAAGGCTATTCCTATTATTATATTGATGACATTTCCCTGACCTATTTGGGGCCGGAGTACAAGCCCAACGAAGTGTATGTATTGGATCACGTCAATTTTAATTTTGACCGATTTGATTTACAGCCCAAGGCCAAGCAGAGCCTAAAGGATGTTTTTGATTACCTGATAAAAAATCCCAATTTAAAGGTTTCCATCAGCGGGCATACCGATGATTTAGGTTCAGATGAGTACAACGATGTGCTTTCTCGGGAAAGGGCCGACACCGTTGCCAAATATCTTATGGAATTGGGACTGGAGAAAAACCGCATCACTTCAAAAGGATATGGGGATAATGTGCCCTTGGATAGTGCCCAAACCGATCAAGCCCGACGAAAAAACCGCAGGGTGGAATTTGTAATGACCGAGTTTGTGGATCAATAGGTTGTCCATTCACTAGCATTTTCTATTTTTGGAGAAACCAGCTCTCCATGAAAAAGTTGCTTCTCTTTTGTTCCGCTGTGGTCTTTTTTGCCTGTACGTCCAAGGAAGATGTGGACCTTATCGTTTATAATGCCAACATCTACACTGTGGATGATGATTTTTCCAAGACCTCTTGTGTGGCTATAAAGGATGGAAAATTTGTCGCAGTGTCCGAAACCGCGGACATTTATAAAAAGTACACCGCCAAGGAAGAATTGGATGCCGAAGGCAAGACCATTGTACCCGGCTTGATTGATGCCCACTGTCATTTTTACGGTCTGGGACTGAACCAACAGGTGGTTGATTTGGTCGGAACCAGCAGTTTTGATGAGATTGTAAAGAAAGTGGATGAATTTCAAAGGGAACGCCCTTCAAGCTTTATTATGGGCCGGGGTTGGGACCAAAATGATTGGGAGATCAAGGAATTCCCCACCAAGGACAAGTTGGATGAACTCTTTCCAGATACTCCCGTTGCCTTGGAGCGTATTGATGGGCACGCTTACATTGTAAACCAAAAGGCATTGGATTTGGCCGGAATCACTGCTGATACAAAAATGGATGGGGGTGAAATCGTAAAAAAAGATGGGAAATTAACCGGCGTTTTGGTGGATAACCCCATGGGAATGATCAATGCCATTATACCTCAGCCCAGTCGCGAAAATCAGATTCAGGCTTTAAAAGATGCAGAAAAACTGTGTTTGGATTATGGATTGACCACGGTAAACGATGCCGGTTTGGGAAGATCCACCATCGAACTGATTGATAGCTTGCAACAAGCAGATGAAATGGCCATCCGTGTGTATGCCATGGTGAGCAATTCCCCTGATAATTTGGATCACTTTCTCAATACCGGAATCATCAAAACAGACCAACTGAATGTACGTTCCGTAAAAGTATATGGTGATGGTGCCTTGGGTTCCCGTGGGGCTGCATTGAAAGCACCGTATTCCGATCAGCCCGGGCATTATGGTGCCATGGTAACTCCCGTTGACCAGATTGGGGCTTTGGCCGAACGGATAGCAGCTTCGGAGTATCAAATGAACACTCATGCCATTGGCGATTCTGCCAATATTGTGGTATTGCGGGCCTATCAAAAAGCTTTGGAGGGCAAAGAAGACCGCCGTTGGAAGGTGGAACATGCACAAGTCATTTCACAATCGGACTTTGATTATTTTGAAAATGGGATTATCCCCTCGATTCAACCTACCCATGCTACCAGCGATATGTATTGGGCCGAAGACCGTTTGGGAGCAGAACGCGTCAAGGGAGCCTATGCCTATAAAAAGTTGTTGGACAAAGCCGGCCTTGTTGCGTTGGGCACCGATTTTCCAGTGGAACAGGTAAGTCCATTCTTGACTTTTTATGCCGCTGTTGCACGACAAGATTTGGAAAACTATCCTGAGGGTGGCTATCAAATGGAGAATGCCTTATCCAGAGAGGAAACCTTAAAAGGAATGACCATTTGGGCAGCCTATTCCAATTTTGAAGAAGACGAAAAAGGGAGTATCGAACCTGGAAAATTAGCGGATTTCGTCATTTTGAGCGATGACATCATGGCCATGCCCATAGACAATGTTCCAGACGTAAAAGCGGAACAAGTTTTTGTGGGGGGCGTTTCTGTAAAATAGATTTAAAGAAGCAAGATGTCAGTTCGAGCGCAGTCGAGAACGCTTTAAGGAAATTCATTTCAACTACGCTCGATGTGACATTTACTTTTTAGAAGCTCATCGGCAAGGTAGCTCTTGTGGTGCCCCATCCCATGACCATATCACCGTTGTCATCAAAGGCAATGGAAAAAGCCTCCAATTCCTCACCATCGGTGCTGGCTTTGGCTGTTACCCTGGCCACATCAGCAGCACTGTCATAGGAATACGCGCCCCACTGGTGCAAGTTGCTGTTCAAGATAACGGTCCATTCATCATCACCAGGGATGGTAAACAAAGAATATGTTCCTGCCTTGATCGCAGTGCCTCCCACAGTGGCATCCTTGTAAAAGGTAATTTCAGTGGCCTCATTGGCTCCGGTTCTCCAAACTTTTCCTTTTGGGGCCAGTTCATCCAAACTACGACCTTTTAATTGTGGACGGCTATAAATAATTCGCGCAGCCTTGTCCATTTCCCTTGAACTTGAAGGGTAATAGGCAATATCCGCAGGGCTTTTGTCCAACCCGCTGAATTTCTGGGCGGTAGCTTCAGTAGTGAAGACCAAAGCCAAGGTTAAAAAAGTAAATAAGAATACATTTTTCATGATTGCGATTTTAGTTGTTTCCAAAACTAGGATGTTATTAAATGGTGTTTTTATAAAAAGACGTTAAAATTTAAGAACCTTACAAAATGATCGATTTTATATCGTAGTTCCATAATTCAATTACAATCTAACATATAAAAATATATTATAATATCAATTCATAACTTAAATTGATTTTAAGCTTTTATTTAAAAACCATAAGGTTAATATTTGCATCAAAATTGTTATAAAAATATTTAGATATGTGTGGAATTGTATGTGCGTTTGATGTGAAGGAAAGCACGGAAGTGTTACGCCCCCAATTACTGGAAATGTCCAAGAAGGTTAGGCACAGAGGTCCGGATTGGAGCGGAATTTACTCAGATGACAAGGCCATTTTGGCCCATGAAAGATTGGCCATTGTGGATCCTGCCTCCGGAAAACAGCCTTTGCTCAGTGCCGATGGTAAACTGGTACTGGCTGCCAATGGCGAAATATATAACCATCAAGAACTCAGAAAGCAGTTTGAAGGCAAATACGAATTCAAGACCCAATCTGACTGTGAGGTGATTTTGGCGCTCTATCAAGAAAAAGGGGCTGATTTTATAGATGAGATGAACGGAATTTTTGGTTTTGCCATTTATGATAGTGAAAAGGACGAATATTTTATTGCCCGCGATCATATGGGAATCATCCCCCTTTATATCGGATGGGATAAAAACGGAACTTTTTATGTGGCTTCTGAGTTGAAGGCTTTGGAGGGCACCTGCTCCAAAATTGAGCTATTTCCTCCGGGACATTACCTGCACAGTTCAACCGGTGAGTTTGTGAGATGGTATGAAAGGGATTGGATGGAATATGATGCCGTAAAGGAGAACGAAACCAGTATAGAAGCCATCAAGGATGCCTTGGAAGCTGCAGTGCACCGCCAATTGATGTCCGATGTGCCCTATGGTGTGCTGTTGTCGGGCGGATTGGATTCCTCCGTAACCTCTGCCATTGCAAAAAGATATTCCCAAAAACGGATTGAATCTGGCGATACCGCCGATGCTTGGTGGCCCCAATTGCACTCTTTTTCTGTGGGGTTGGAAGGCTCTCCAGATTTGGCAGCGGCCCAAAAAGTGGCCGATCATATTGGAACGGTTCACCATGAGATAAAATTTACCATCCAAGAAGGTTTGGATGCCATCAAGGATGTCATCTATAACCTGGAAACCTATGACATTACCACTATCAGGGCTTCCACGCCCATGTATCTTATGGCTAGGGTCATCAAGTCCATGGGAATCAAAATGGTGCTTTCCGGGGAAGGAGCCGATGAATTGTTCGGAGGCTACCTCTATTTCCATAAAGCCCCAAGTCCAAAGGACTTCCATGAAGAGACCGTAAGAAAGCTGAGCAAATTGCACATGTACGATTGTCTTCGTGCCAACAAATCCTTGGCGGCATGGGGCATTGAAGGTCGGGTTCCATTCTTGGACAAGGAGTTTATGGATGTGGCCATGGGCATCAACCCAAAAGACAAGATGATCAACGGGGAGCGTATGGAAAAATGGGTGGTACGAAAGGCTTTTGAATCCTATTTGCCCGAAAGTGTGGCTTGGAGGCAGAAAGAACAGTTTTCCGATGGTGTGGGTTACAGCTGGATCGATACCCTGAAAGCTATGGTGGCTGAAGAAATATCCGATGAGCAATTGGCCAACGCACATTTCAAGTTCCCTATACAAACACCCACTTCAAAGGAAGAATACTATTACCGTTCCATTTTTGAAAGTCATTTCCCATCAGATGCCGCAGCACTCAGCGTTCCGCAGGAACCTTCTGTAGCTTGCAGTACCAAGATTGCCTTGGAGTGGGATGAGGCCTTCAAGAACATGAACGACCCGTCGGGAAGAGCGGTGGCGAAGGTTCACTCAGATGCATACATAAAATAACCAACCCATTATAAGAAAATGTAGTGAGAAGATGCTGTTTTGTTTCATTTTCAATTAGTCGGAAAAGCCCCTTGCAAAAGGGGCTTTTTGCATTTTATGGAGTGTCGTGCCAAGCCTACTTCAAATAGGACGTTTTCCACAGGTTTTTGTTGATAACTTAGGGTGTGCAAAGGGCTTCACAGGCCTATTTCCGAGGGGTATTCCTTATATTTGTAGGATTTGAAAAATTCAAGGCAAATACGAAAAATATATGAGCGAAGAAGCTAACAAGAAAATGTACTCAGCGGACAGTATCCAGGCCCTGGAAGGCATGGAACACGTGCGTATGAGACCTTCCATGTATATTGGGGATGTTGGGGTCCGCGGTCTCCATCATTTGGTGTATGAAGTTGTGGATAACTCTATTGATGAAGCCATGGGAGGCTACTGTGATTCGATTGAGGTCATCATCAATGAGGACAACTCCATCACCACAAAAGACAATGGAAGGGGTATTCCGGTTGATCTTCACAAAAAAGAAGGCGTTTCTGCCCTTGAAGTGGTCATGACCAAGATTGGGGCAGGAGGTAAATTTGACAAAGATTCCTACAAGGTATCGGGAGGACTTCACGGTGTTGGGGTTTCCTGTGTCAATGCACTTTCCAGTCACCTAAAAGCCACTGTCTACCGAGATGGAAAAATATGGGAACAGGAATATGAAAGGGGAAAGACCCTTTATCCCGTAAAAAGTGTTGGGGAAAGCAAGGAAACTGGTACGGTGGTGACTTTCATGCCAGACACGACCATTTTTACCCAAACCATTGAATATAGTTATGAAACCTTGGCCAATAGGATGCGAGAGCTTTCCTTTTTGAACAAAGGTGTCACCATAACCCTAACCGATAAACGGAACAAGGACGATAAAGGTGAGTTTATTTCAGAAACCTTTCATTCTGATGAGGGCCTTAAAGAGTTCATCCGATTTTTGGATGGCAACCGAGAGCCGCTCATCCAAAGCGTCATCGCCATGGAAGGCGAGAAAAATGGCATTCCAGTGGAAGTGGCCATGATGTACAATACAGGCTATACGGAAAACCTGCATTCCTATGTAAACAACATCAATACTCACGAAGGAGGAACACATCTTTCCGGTTTTAGAAGGGGACTGACCACCACCTTGAAAAAATATGCCGACAACTCGGGAATGTTGGACAAGTTGAAGTTTGAAATCGCCGGGGATGATTTTAGGGAAGGACTTACGGCCATTGTGTCCGTAAAAGTTGCCGAGCCTCAGTTTGAAGGTCAGACCAAAACAAAACTGGGCAACCGGGAGGTGACCAGTGCGGTAAGCCAAGCAGTAACCGAAATGCTTACCGATTATCTGGAAGAACACCCAGAGGATGCCAAGCAAATCGTTGAAAAAGTAAAACTGGCCGCACAAGCCAGACACGCTGCTGCGAAGGCCCGTGAAATGGTTCAGCGGAAAAACCCAATGAGTGTTGGGGGATTGCCCGGAAAACTTTCGGATTGCTCTGAACAAGACCCCACTAAATGTGAAGTGTTCTTGGTTGAGGGTGATTCCGCAGGAGGTACGGCAAAACAAGGCCGTGACAGAAACTTTCAAGCGATTTTACCACTTCGTGGAAAAATTTTGAATGTGGAAAAAGCCATGCAGCACAAAGTTTTTGAAAATGAGGAAATCAAGAACATTTATACCGCATTGGGCGTTACCATCGGAACCGAGGAGGATAGCAAGGCTTTGAATCTTGATAAGCTGCGCTACCATAAAGTAGTGATCATGTGTGATGCCGATGTGGACGGTAGCCATATTGAGACCTTGATCCTGACCTTTTTCTTCCGATATATGAGGGAACTGATTGAAGGCGGTCACGTGTACATCGCCACTCCACCCCTGTATTTGGTGAGAAAAGGAAACAAAAGAAGATATGCATGGAGTGATAAAGAGCGTGACCAGATTATCGAGTCCATGAGTGGGGGAGCAAGTATCCAACGTTACAAAGGTCTTGGTGAAATGAATGCGGAACAACTCTGGGACACTACCATGAACCCAGAATTTAGAAAATTGCGTCAAGTAAAAATTGACAATGCAACCGAATCAGACCGAATATTCTCCATGTTGATGGGCGATGAAGTGCCACCAAGACGTGAATTTATAGAGAAAAATGCCGTCTATGCCAACATAGATGTATAGATAACGGTTATTTCACAACAAAAACTCGCTCTTACAAAGCGAGTTTTTTAGTTTTAGGAAAAATTTTACAAAATGAAGAAAATTGTTTTGTTGGTCGCCCTCGCCATGGTGACCTTTTCTAAAGCACAAGATTTAAACGACCTCTTTGTTGCCGGTGTCAACGATGCCGAACGTTTTGCCAATTCGTATTTGGCTCCCGTTTCCGAAGCAACAATCTACAGTATCTCCAATGGATGGTACAATACTGCCGATGCCAAGCCCTTGGGTGGTTTTGAAATATCCATTATTGGAAATATGACAGGATTTAAGAACAAGGATGATAAAAAGGCCTTTGTCTTGGATCCCAACGATTATGAAAACCTCGATTTTGTGAACAATCCAGGTGTGGCAAGACCCGTTTCCACGGCATTGGGAGATATTCAAGGCATATCCGTTTTTGTGGAAGATGGGAACGGACTGTTCCGGGAAGAATTTGAACTGCCTTCCGGACTTGCTTCCGAAGATTTTAACTTTATCCCCTCCGGGTACATTCAAGGAAGTGTTGGTTTGGTGAAAGGACTTGAAGTGAAAGCTCGCTTTTTGCCCAAGATAAAATTTGACGATGATGCCAAAATCGGACTTTTCGGGGCTGGAATTCAGTATGATTTTACCAAATTGCTTCCAGCGGATAAACTGTTGCCCGTGGCCATTTCAGCGGTTATTGGCTATACTGGCCTCACCGGCGAGTATGATTTTACCGATTCAGAAGTGATTGATGGAAGTGACCAACGTATTGATGCCTCATTCAAGACATGGAACTTCAGTGCGGTGGTATCGACTCGTAAAATCCCGGTGATTAATTTTTACGGTGGATTGGGGTATATTACAGGTAAATCAGACATAGATCTATTGGGCACGTATAATGTTACCTCAGGTCCTTTTCAAACAACTTATACAGATCCTTTCAGTGTTTCAAAGAAAGCAAGCGGGGTTACCGCAAATTTGGGTACCAAAATAAAATTGGGCTTCTTTAGGCTCAATGCAGACTATAATTTTTCCGAGTTCAGCACCTTTACATTTGGTATCAACTTCGGATTCAGATAATAGTAAACCAAAATACCAGCCATTAAAAAGGCCCCAACTTTGTTGGGGCCTTCTATTTTCATATAAGTAGTCTTCCTGTCTATTCCCTGGTGGCGAAGACCGAACCGTTCTCCAGGGCTAAAATTTCAGGATCGCCGTTTTGTTGCAAACGTACCGTGATATCCTCAACTTGTGGGTCGCCATAGATAATGGTATAGGTTCCCTTTGCTTCGGACCATTTAAAATCGGTATAAAAAACCAGTTTGGAGTTTGAATATTTTTGGTATCTGCCCAGATAAACATCGTTGAAGATCCATTCTTCCCGTGCGGCATCAGAGCCTTTGCCATCTATTGTTGAAGATTCGGTTTTGGCCCAGATTCCCAAGATAGGGTCATTGTTCTCTGGAACGCGGCTACAGTTGCTCATGGCAATAATGCCAATAATGGACAACAATGAAAAGAGCTTTTTCATAGGTCAAGTAGGTTTAATTTGGGACTAATAGAACGTAAGTTTGTAAGAAATTATTGCTAAAGCATATCAAAAGATTTCAATGAAATTAAATTCTTCGATGAATGGCTCATTTTGTTAACAGGTCTATAGCTTCCATGCAATTGTGTGATGCGCCAAAATCCTTGTTTAAAACTGGGAAAAGTCGGCATTTTTCTGACCTAAATGCCTTATTTTTGAGCGATTAAAATTTAAACCTATAAAAATGAAAGTTACCGTAGTTGGAGCAGGCGCAGTGGGAGCAAGCTGTGCAGAGTATATAGCAATAAAGGATTTTGCAGCGGAAGTTGTTTTGTTGGACATAAAGGAGGGATATGCCGAAGGTAAGGCCATGGATTTGATGCAAACGGCCTCCCTGAATGGTTTTGATACCAAAATCACCGGAAGCACCAACGATTATTCCAAAACAGCCAATAGTGACATTGCGGTAATTACTTCGGGAATTCCCCGTAAACCGGGAATGACCCGTGAGGAACTTATAGGAATCAATGCTGGGATTGTTAAGACAGTAGCTACTGGTATTTTGGAACATTCACCAAATGCTACGATCATTGTGGTGAGCAACCCTATGGATACCATGACCTATTTGGTGCACAAGACCACTGGGCTGCCCAAAAACAAAATTATTGGAATGGGAGGTGCTTTGGACAGTGCCCGTTTTAAATACAGATTGGCCGAAGCCTTAGGCGCTCCGATCTCTGATGTGGACGGAATGGTAATCGGTGGACACAGCGATACCGGTATGGTGCCCTTGATCGCTCATGCTACGCGAAACAGCCTTAAGGTTTCTGAGTTCCTTTCCGAGGAAAAAATGCAATGGGTGGTGGAAGAAACCAAAGTTGGTGGGGCCACCTTGACCAAATTGTTGGGTACCAGTGCTTGGTATGCACCCGGAGCTGCAGTTTCTGGATTGGTTCAGGCCATTGCGTGCGACCAAAAGAAAATGTTCCCATGTTCCACGCTCTTGGAGGGTGAGTATGACCTTGATGACATCTGTATCGGGGTGCCCGTGATACTGGGGAAAAATGGTATCGAAAAAATTGTTGAAATTGAATTGACCGATGCCGAAAAGGCAAAAATGCAGGAAAGTGCCGCCGGGGTCAAAAAGACCAATGGCCTGCTTGACGTTTAATTTCGATTGAACCGAATATAGAATTGTCATTTCGGAATTTGGGATGTAAAATTTAATGCTGTAACAAGCGTAGGTTTTTCCCTTATTTTGAAATGACAATTTTGTTTTCTGGGCATGACCTTGCAATCAAATTGCAATTCCATCAATTTCTATTGGCAAATCTTATGGGAAATGATATATTTGCACGCTGTTTAAGAAAACTTCTAAAAATTTAATAATCAATGCAAAATAAAGGATTAATAAGGCTTTTCGCTATCCTTTTTGGCTTGGTGAGTATCTATCAGCTATCCTTTACTTTCATAACAAGTAAGTTGGAAAAGGATGCTGAGGCTTACGCAGTTAGCCAAATTTCGGAGGCAGAGGAAGATTATGTGGCCAAGCGTGAAGCTTTAGAGGCATCGTATTTAGATTCTATCAGCGATAATTCCGTTTTAGGATTTACCAGCTATGAAGATGCCAAGACAAAAGAGTTGAACAAGGGTCTGGACCTTAAGGGGGGAATTAACGTTACCCTTCAGATTTCCGTAAAGGATATTTTAAAAGGCCTTGCCAACAATACCAAAAATCCCGTTTTCAACAAAGCATTGGCCGATGCCGATGAAGCCTCCAAGAGTAGCGATAACACCTATTTGGAGCTGTTCTTTGAAGCGTTTGACAATATTAAAGGAGATACCAAATTGGCCTCTCCCGATATCTTTGCCAACAAAGGCTTGAGTGACGACATCAATTTTCAAATGACGGATGAGGAGGTAAAACCTGTCATCAGAAGAAAGATTGATGAGTCCATTGTTTCTGCATTTGAGGTACTTCGTGAGCGTATTGATGGTTTTGGGGTAACCCAGCCCAATATTCAGCGTGAAGGAAATTCTGGCCGTATTTTGGTGGAACTTCCCGGGGCAAGGGATATTGCCCGGGCACAAGAATTGTTGTCCAGTACCGCCCAATTGGAGTTCTGGGAAACCTATCCACAGAGCAGCCAAGGGTTGAGCACATTTTTTGTAAATGCCAACGAACGACTTAAAGAGATTTTAGAGCCTGCCGAAACGGAAGAAGATGATTTTTCCAAACCAGAATCTGAAATAGATTCCCTATTATCGGATGTTGCCCAAGATTCTTTGGATATGGCCCCAGAGACCAATCCATTGTTGGGGAAATTGATTCCAGCTGACCCAGGAAGCCATGCCATTGCACGTGCCATGGTTACCGATACGGCAGAAATAGGAGGGTATTTGCGAATGCCTGAAATTAAGAGATTACTGCCCAATGATGTGCAGTTTACCAAATTTTTATGGGAAAGACCTGCCCAAGATTCTGAAGTTGTAGAACTATACGCCCTAAAATCAAATAGGGATGGCGTTCCAAGAATCAGTGGTGATGTGGTTTCCGATGCACAGGACAGCTTTGACCAGTTCAACAAACCAAACATTAGCATGACCATGAACACTCGTGGCGCTAAAGAATGGGAAGAATTGACCGGTGATGCGTACAATAACCAAACGGGTATTGCCATTGTATTGGACAATAAGGTATACACCGCTCCTGGGGTTTCTTCAGGGCCTATTTCCGGGGGACGCTCCGAAATTACCGGAACCTTTACCGTAAACGAGACCAAGGATATTGCCAATGTGTTGCGTGCGGGGAAACTGCCTGCTTCTGCGGACATTATTCAATCTGAAGTAGTGGGGCCATCTTTGGGGCAAGAAGCTATTGATAGTGGATTTATGTCCTTTGTCATTGCCATGGCTTTTGTCTTGGTATGGATGATTTTCTACTATGGTAGGGCTGGTATTTTTGCTGATATCGCCTTGGTGTTCAACATTCTCTTGATTTTTGGGGTGCTGACAAGTTTGGGAGCGGTATTGACGCTTCCCGGTATTGCCGGTATCGTTTTGACCATTGGTATGTCGGTGGATGCCAACGTACTTATTTTTGAACGGGTAAAAGAAGAATTGGCCCGTGGAAAAGGGAAGGCCCAGGCCATTGCCGATGGTTTTGGTAATGCGTTATCTTCCATCTTGGATGCCAACATAACCACAGGTTTGACCGCAATTATCCTTTTCATTTTTGGCTCAGGTCCTATTAAGGGATTTGCCACTACGCTTTTGATCGGTATTGTTACATCCTTGTTTACGGCTATTTTTGTGACCCGTTTGATGATCGAAGCCTATTCGGCCAAAAAAGGGAGACGATTGGATTTCTCTACCGGAATTACCAAAAATCTGTTCAGTAAAATGAACATTGATTTCTTGGTGAAACGCAAGATAGCTTATGTTGTCTCAGGAGTTTTGTTGGCCGTTAGTATTTTTTCCTTGGTTACCAACGGGCTTCAACAAGGGGTCGACTTTGTAGGAGGTCGTTCATACCAAATTCGTTTTGAGAAAGCGGTGAGCCCTTCAGAAATTGCTTCGGAATTGAACCAAGTATTTGGGAGCGGCACCAATGTGAAAACCTTTGGTGATGCCAACCAGATAAAAGTGACCACACCTTATAAAGTGGATGAAGAAGGTATTGAAGTCGACACTGAAATCCAAAATAAACTATTTACATCGCTGCAAAAATATTTGCCAGATGGAATCTCCTTCGATGATTTCACGGTAGGTGCTTCTGAAAAGTCCATAGGAATTTTGCAATCGGTAAAAGTTGGCCCAACCATAGCAGATGACATTAAAAAGAACGCCTTTTTGGCCATTTTGGGCTCTCTGGCGGTTGTATTCCTCTATATCTTATTGCGATTTAGAAAATGGCAGTTCTCTTTGGGGGCCGTTGTTGCGGTTTTCCATGATGTAATGGTCGTTTTGGGAATCTTTTCCCTCACCGGAAGCATTATGCCATTTAACATGGAGATTGACCAAGCTTTCATTGCAGCTATCCTGACGGTAATTGGGTATTCCTTGAACGATACCGTGGTCGTGTTCGACCGTATACGTGAAATTGTAGGCCTAAAAGGTTGGAAAGCTGGGGAAAATATAAATGAAGCCTTGAACAGTACCTTGAGCCGTACCTTGAATACGTCATTGACCACTTTGATCGTATTGTTGGCCATTTTCGTTTTTGGAGGTGAAAGCCTAAGAGGGTTCATGTTTGCTATGATCGTTGGTGTCATCGTGGGTACCTATTCTTCGGTATTCATTGCAACGCCAGTCATGTTCGATTCATTAAAGAATAAAACTGCTCCTGCCGATAAAGCATAGCATTAGTTTTAGATTACACCTTAAAAGGCCGTTCTAATTTTTCTAGAGCGGCCTTTTATCTTTTAAAAAAACTGAATATCAGTTATCTGTAATTTTCTTTTGCACGTCATTCCGAATTCCTGCCTGCCGGCAGGCAAGGTATTTCGGAATCTCATCATTCTAGTAATCAGTAATTTAATGAGAACCTGAAACAAGTTCAGGTTGACGAGAGTTTTGTTTATGATAAAATCCGGACAATCAATCTTAAAAAAGTCCCAAATAATTATTGTATTGTGAAAACTGAACTACTTTAATGAACTGTTGTTTTGCCGATGGAACCTTTTTCAGAGGGATGAAGTTCAAGAATAAATTGTGGTTCAAGATTGGGTTCTGTTCTGTGTGAAACAAAAAGGATGGTTGTGTCACTTTCCCGTGCAATCTTGTTCACCAAAGCCACAAAGAGCGCTGCACTTTCATCATCCAAGCCAGCGGTGGGCTCGTCCAAAATAAGCAACGGCGGATGCTTTACCATGGCCCTTGCGGTCATGACCAACCGTTTTTCGCCTCGGGTAAGCTCACGGAAATGCGTATCGCGCTTGTCATAAAGCCCCAATAGTTTTAACCATTGTCCGGCAAGGCGCTTTTCGGTTTCGGTTGGGAGAACGTACAAACCTATGGAATCATGAAGGCCCGAGATAATCATATTTTCCAAGCTGTGGTACCCTCTAAACTTATCGGTAACCGATGGTGTAAAATAGCCTATTTTTTGTTTGAGGTCCCATACACTTTCACCGCTGCCCTTTTTCTGGCCGAACAAAGTAAGGTTCTGTCCATAGCCTTTGTGACTGTCCCCTGTGATCATCGATAAAATCGTGGTCTTTCCACTGCCATTGGGGCCAATCAGTTGCCAAAATTCACCCTGTTTTACGGACCAGTTGATGTTGTTCAAAACTTGTCGACCATCAAAACTGACCGAAACATTGGTGAAGTTGACCAATTCATCATTTTCTTCTTGTATGGGATTGATGGGAGGGGGGATTGTTCCAGAAAATTGGTGGATGTCATGTCTGTTGGCTTCCCAAAATGCCTCAGGGGAAGCATATTTTTCCAATTCACTGCCATTTAACTTGAAGAAATTGGTGATTATGGGCAGCATATCGTCCAGCCGACTTGCAAATTGCACCAAGGTCCTTGACGTTGAAATAGTGCATAATTGCTCCTTTAAATGGGCTTGAGTGGCCACATCCAAATTGTCAAAAGGGTTGACCAGAACCAAAAAATCGGGCTCTTGATCCATTAAATGTTTGAGCAAGGCTTTTTTCTGTTCGCCACTGCTCATCGTTTTTAAGGGTTGGTCGGTGTCCTTTGTTAGAATTTTTACATCGTGGCGTTCTTCCTCATCCATGAACCGTTCAATCTCCGATCTTGAAAAAAGCAGTCCTGTTTTGTTTTGTAACGCTTCAAGCTCAGGTATTGTGGCATTGTTCAGCAATTTAGTGACCAATTCATTGGTTTGGGAGGTATTGTTGGTAAGGATTGCGTAGTTTTTGGGTTGGTCCATGCGAAGAAAAATATCCTTCAAAATTACGATTATCCTTTGTTAACTCTAAAAATATGAACGGGATTATCCTTGTAGGTTGTGGTTTTGTCCAAATGCATTCCATTTTTTAAAGCCACTTTTTGTGAAGGAACATTGTCCACATGGATAATGGAAATCAGGGAATCTGAAAAGCTGTTCAAAAAAGCATATTCCTTACATTTCTGGGCGGCTTCAAAGGCAAAGCCCTGCAACCAAAACTTCGGCAATACGGAATACCCAATTTCCAATTCCTCATTATCATCCACTATTTGCACCAAGAGACCGCAGATGCCCACCAACTCGTTGGTTTCTTTCAAAATCAAGGCGTTCATGCCACCCAGATCATTCTCGTAGCGTTCAAAAATTCGGTCAAACTGGACTTGGCAGGCTTCAATGGGGTTGGTGGGAAGCCCCTCCCAAAATAGGGTGGATTTGGGATTGTGATAAAACGGCAGCCAATCCTCAAAATCTGAAGGCTCAATCTTTCGGAACAACAAACGCTCCGAACTTTGGTTTTCCAATAGGTATTTCGACATTTAATTTCGGGTAAAGGAAATACTGTCGCCCACTTGCAGTCCCATTTCATCAGACAGCCCTGCGTTCACTTCCAATACATATTTTATGGGAACTTTTGAGGTCAACCCACTTTCGTCATAGGGTTGCGCATTTTTCTGGAAACTGGCAATTTTCTGATTCGCATCAATATAAATGATGTCCAAGGGAAATTCGGTGTTCTTCATGTAAAAGGAATGCATGGCCTCATTTGGAAAAATGAACAACATCCCTTGATTTTTTTCCATGGATGACCGATACATCAACCCGGTTTGGGTTTCGTAATCCGTTTCGGCGATTTCAATATCAAAATTGGAAATAATGGAATCTGTCCCGACTTTTAGAATGGAGAGATCACCTTCTTTTTTGAATGCTACGGTCTCGGTCTTGATTTCACGTTTTGATTCGGTTTTGCATGAAATCAACACAAAAAATGAAACAAGAACAAGAATAAAAACTTTTCGCATGGTACTATGCTTTTGATGGAACTGGACGGAACATAAAATACAATCCAATAATGATCATGGGGATGCTCAACCACTGCCCGGTGGAAAGAAGACCCAGGGATTCCTCAAACCCACCTTGACTTTTCTTGAAGAACTCCACCACAAACCGAACCGCAAAAAGGAGCACCATAAACAAGCCAAAAAGATAGCCGGTTTTGTCCTTTTTATCTGTTTTCCAGTATAAAAGATATAGTGTGACGAACACAAAGGCATAACAAATGGCTTCATACAATTGCGCTGGGTGCCGAAAAGGGATGGACTCCAAAATACTGGCAAATTCTGGGTTGTGTTCGATGGCTTTATAGGCTGCATTTTCGGTCTGTTCCCTTGTAAGGGACATGGCCTTATAGGCGGGCATGTCATCAGAATCGCGAATAAACCGTGTGGCCAGAAAATAAGATCCTTCCACTACTTTTCCATTGATTTCTGAATTGAAAAAGTTGCCCAATCGGACAAAACAGGCTCCAATGGCCGAAGGTACCACCAATCTATCCAAAAGCCAGAGCATATTGATGTCCTTCCATTTCCTACAATACAACCATATACCAATAATGGCGGCAATGGTGGCCCCGTGACTGGCCAATCCTGTAAATCCGGTAAACTCATAGCCATTTATGATGCCGAAGAGCGATTCATTGGCATTTTCCCTGATGGGCAGCAGAATTTCCGCCAAATGGTTTTTGTAGTAGTCCCAATCGTAAAAGAAAACGTGTCCCAAACGTGCGCCCAACATGATGGAAACCACCGTGTAGATAAAGAGCGAGTCCAATTTTTCCATGGACTTTTTCTCTTTTTCAAAGATTTTCTTCATGATAAACCAGCCCACTACAAAGGCAGCAATCCAAAGCAGGTTATAGTATTTTATCTGAATAAAACCCAATTTGAAAAGGGTGCCCTCCGGGTTCCAGTTAAAGCCTAAGAAATACATTGTTATAAATTTTGGACTAATATAACTACTTTGAACGGTTGGGCAGTTGGATTGTTGGAATTTTGGTTACCGTTACCTTTTTTTTGAAACCATTTTTCACCTCTTTCAGTTTGCACTTGATTCTTGCACTTGAACTTGATTCTTGCACTTGATTCTTGCACTTGACACTTGCACTTGACACTTGAACTTTTTTAAGGAACAGGATCATACCCACTGCCGCCCCATGGGTTGCAGCTCACGATTCGTTTTATGGAAAGCCACCCCCCTTTAAAAAGGCCGTGTTTTTTTAGGGCTTCCAAGGTATAGGCCGAACAGGTGGGCGAATATCTGCAAGTAGCTGGAAGATACGGTGAAATGAGGAGTTGATATGCTCGAACCAACACTACAAAAGGGGCTATAAGAATCTTTTTTAATGACATTATTCCCCGTTCATTCCGTTAATTTATACTGAAAGTGGTGCCCTCTTTGCCATCCTTCAATTGAATTCCCAAAGCCGAGAGCTCATCCCGAATTTTATCTGAAGTGGCAAAATCCTTGTTCGCGCGGGCTTCGTTTCGCAATTGGATCAAGAGTTCCATCACCCCGCTCAAGGCATTGGAGTCATCTTTGGCCATGGATTGGTTTTCAATGCCCAAAACGTCGTAAACAAAAACCTTTATGGTGTTTTCCAGCTCGGTTTTGTCCTCTTCTGTAATGGTTTCTTTTCCTTCCTTCATCAAATTGATGTGTTTTACGGCATCAAAAAGATGGGCAATTAGGATAGGCGTATTGAAATCGTCATTCATGGCATCGTAACACCTCTGCTTCCAAGCCAAAATATCAAAATCTGATGTTGAGCCCGTTTTCAAGGCATCAAGGCTACCCAAAGCATCCATCAAACGGTTATATCCTTTTTCTGAAGCCTGAAGTGCTTCATCACTCAAGTCCAAAATACTGGTGTAGTGAGCCTGCATCATAAAAAAACGAATCACTGCCGGGGAATAGGCCTTGCTCAAGATGTCATTGTCACCACTTATAATTTCGGAGGGATAAATATTATTGCCCGTGGATTTGGACATTTTCTTGCCATTGAGGGTCAACATATTGGCATGCAACCAATATTTTACGGGCGATTTTCCGGTACTGGCCTCGGCTTGTGCAATTTCACACTCATGATGCGGGAACTTGAGGTCCATTCCACCGCCATGGATATCAAAGGTCTCGCCCAAATATTTGGTGCTCATGGCCGTACATTCCAAATGCCATCCTGGGAAACCATCGCCCCAAGGTGAAGGCCAACGCATGATGTGTTGGGGTTCGGCTTTTTTCCAAAGCGCGAAATCCTGAGGATTGCGTTTTTCATCCTGTGCGGTAAGCTCGCGGGTGTTGGCGATCATATCCTCCAATTTTCTGCCGCTGAGTTTGCCGTACTCATGGTCCTTATTGAACTTGAGCACATCAAAATACACCGACCCATTGGCTTCGTAGGCGTATCCTTTTTCAAGAATTTCCTTGATGATTTCAATCTGTTCAATAATATGCCCTGTAGCGGTAGGTTCAATACTTGGAGGCAATAGGTTGAACTGTTGCAGGGTATTGTGGAAATCCACGGTGTAGCGTTGCACTACTTCCATGGGTTCAATCTGTTCCAGCTTTGCTTTTTTGGCGATTTTATCCTCACCATCATCCGCATCATTTTCCAAATGTCCGGCATCGGTAATGTTACGGACATAGCGCACTTTATACCCAAGATGCTTAAAGTACCTAAAAATCATATCGAAGGACATAAACGTGCGACAGTTGCCCAAATGGACATTGCTGTAGACCGTAGGGCCACAGACATACATGCCAATATGGCCTTCATTTATGGGTTGAAAAACCTCTTTTTTTCCTGTAAGTGAATTGTGTACTCTAAGGGTTTGGTCCTTGTAAAGTTGCATTGAAAAAGGTGGAATTAAAAGTCGGTGTCCAGATTGATGTAGTCCAAAAACTCCCTTCTTACGGCCTCGTCCTTGAATTTGCCACCATATTCTGAGGTAACGGTGCTGCTTTCAATATCGCGAATACCTCGGGAATTGACACAAAGGTGTTTGGCGTCTATCACACAGGCCACATCTTCGGTTCCCAGTACCTGTTGGAGTTCTTTTACAATTTGTATGTTCAATCGCTCTTGCACCTGTGGACGTTTGGCATAATAATCCACAACACGGTTCATTTTGGAAAGACCAACAACGGTGCCATTGGAAATATAGGCAATATGGGCCCTACCAATGATGGGCAGCAAATGGTGTTCGCAAGTGGAGTAGAGCACAATGTTCTTTTCCACCAACATTTCACCGTATTTGTATTTGTTTTGAAAGGTGGACGATTCTGGTTTACGTTTGGGATGCAATCCTCCGAACACTTCTTTCACATACATTTTTGCAACCCTCTTAGGAGTTCCTGCAAGACTGTCATCATCCAGGTCAAGACCCAGGGTCAACATAATTTCACGGACATTTTTCTGTATTCTTTCGATTTTTTCCTCATCGCTCAATACAAAAGCATCATCCCGTATTGGGGTCTCCGTTGTAGAGCCAACATGATCGTCGCCTCTTTCTTCATACTGTTCTTCCAAAGCCTGCTCTAATTTCATAGCTGTTTCTTCAAGTCAGCAAAGATAACATTAATGTACGATTTAACATCCGGTATGCGGGGTTTGACAACATAAATTATTGTTAAGGCAAGGGCCTTAGTACTTTTATAATGCCCAAACCTACAGTCTTTTATGGTGAAATTGGTTATTAGAACTATAATGTTTTGCCTTTTCTGGCAATTTTCCCATGCCCAGGTTTCCCAGGAATGTGTCAATGCTATTCCCATTTGCAGCAACACACCCATTAATGGAGGCACCAATGGTTTTGGTGCGGATGATTTTAATGGTGCCACTTCCAGCGGGTGTTTGGAGCAGACATTGTCGGGGGCTATAGAGTCCAACTCGGCCTGGTACCGTTTTAGGACATCGGCCTCGGGCCAATTAGGTTTTAATATTGGCCACAACAGCAATGAGGATTGGGATTTTGCGCTTTACCAAGCTTCTGATTGTAGCAATTTAGGAGAACCTATCCGTTGTAATTTTTTCGATAATAGCGAAAACAAAAGTTTTATTGGAGTAGGGGAAGACCCAACGGGGGATGAGGACTCCGTACATTATGAGGATTGGCTTGATGTAAACGCAGGAGAGGATTATTATCTCTTTATCAATAATTTCAGTAACGTGAACTCTGGTTTTTCCATCCAATTTACCGGAGATATCTGGGTCACCAACCCTACGGATGCATTGGATTGTTCCATTATCAACAACCTTTTGGGCCCACCCATAGCCGCCTGCGAAAATGAGACCATTATATTGGACGCCACCACTTCAGGAGCCACTGGTTATGAATGGTATAGTGATACAGGAAGTGGGTTTCAGCCCATTTCTGGAGCTACGGCACCAACCTATACGGTTACGGGCTCAGCCCAATATCGTGTAGTGGTCACTACCGCAATGGAGACGATAATCAGTGATGTTCAGGTAGGATTTACCCCAGTCCCCGTTACGGCGCCTGTTTCGGATGAAATTTTCTGCCATATTCCAGACATGATGTTTGATCTCGCAGCCAAGGATGCTGAAGCTTTGGGTTCGCAGGACCCTGATGATTTTGTAGTGAGTTATCACAGCTCCCAGACCGATGCCAATTTGGGCATCAACCCATTACAGAAGCAATATGCAAAAAATTCGGGGCAGGAGATAATTTATATACGGACCACTTCCATGGCCAATCCAGAATGTTATGACACTTCTGAAAGTTTTGTTTTGGACGCCATTGAGACCCCAGAGCTTACCTTTTCAGAAGAAGTTGTTATTTGTGAAAGTATAGGAAGTGTTCAAATTGGTGAAACCATTCCCAATCCCGGATTTACGTATCAATGGAGCAATGGGGAACAGACCCCCACCATTACAGTTTCCGAAGAAGGGGAATACACGCTCACAGCTACCAATTCTTCCAGTGGCTCATCCTGTGAAACCAGCAGAACGGTTACGGTTAGTGTGTCTACGGTGCCCAGCATCGCCGATGTGTCCATTGATGTCCAAGATTTACGCACCAACAATATTGTGACCATTATTACTGAAGGGGACGCCACAAACTTGGAATACCGGATGGATGATGGGGCATATCAATCCAGCAATGTTTTTGAAGGTGTTGCCCCGGGCAACCACAAGGTGTATTTGCGGGATATTTATGGGTGTGGTGAAGTGGAAGACGACATAGTTGTGGTTGGATTTTTGACGACTTTCTCCCCCAATGGCGATGTCCTCAATGAAAGTTGGCATATTGAAGGACTGTCGGAACTCAACTCTCCCATTGTGACCATTTATGACCGTTATGGAAAGTTGATAAAACAAATGACCGAGTTTGATGCCGGATGGGACGGAAGCCTGAATGGACAGCCCCTCCCTTCTACCGATTATTGGTTCAAATTGTCCTATATGGATGAAAATGGAAACCGGGTCAATGCCAAATACCTTCAGAGTCATTTTTCCTTAGTGCGATAGCCCAATATGCATTTTGTCGATTAACGGCATATTTTTTCGGTCAACGTATACTAAAATTGTGGTTATGGGAGTTATACAGATTAGATTGTAGAATAACCTTTAGCCCCAAAATTCTATGAGAGCTCTATTTAGCGCTATCTGTTTATTACTATTCTCCTTTGCAGCCAGCGCCCAAAACTCCCCAGATTGTAGGACTGCCATTCCGGTTTGTGCGGATGCCCCTATTTTGGGCACCACAGATGGAGGGGGTGATATTGACGATTTTGACCCCGAAGTGATTACCCAGACGGGTTGTTTGGAAAAAGGGAGCAACAGTTCTGCCAATATAGAAAACAATACAGGTTGGTATGTGTTTAGGGCCGGAACCGATGGTCAGATTGGTTTTGATATTGAAGCCCTCCCAGGCCCAACGGGAATTATAACCGCGGAATGGGATTTTGCTTTGTACGGACCTTTTGATGAAACCTCTGGCCAAACGTTTTGTACCATCATTGGGGATGGAAGTGCCCAGCCCATTCGATGCAACTACGAAACCAACGACACCAACTTTACCGGAATGGGAGTGAACCCCGTGGATGGAAGGGAAGGGGCTCCTTTTGTAAAGCAAAGTCAGAACACCTATGATGAATGGTTGGATGTGACAGCTGGAGAAATCTACTATCTCTACATCAATAACTACAATACCAATTTTGATGGCGATCCGGAATCGTTCATGCTAACATTTACTGGCAGCTCGGTAGATGCCGACCAGAACAATGCTTTGGATTGTACCCTTCGCGATGAATTTTTAGGATTGGATATCGTGGCCTGTGAGGGTGATCCCGATATTGTGCTAAGTGCTTTGAATTCGCCAGCAGGGCCCAATATTTCAAATATTACTTGGACTTTGGACAGGGATGATGATGGCACCATTGATGAAATTTTGGCCACCGGTCCTGGTGAAACTGAGTATACGGTATCAAGTCCAAACTCAGGTCGTTATTTTGTCTCCATTGAAAATAATGTGGGGCAAATTTATTCTGACGATATTCTGATTACTTTCCATGGAGATCCAGTTCTAGAGGATATCGTGATAATAGATTTAGAAACCAGCAATCAATCGGATCCATACAATGTTGAATTTGTGGTTGAGGGCACCAGTAATTACGAGTATGCCATCAACGGTGGGGAATTTCAGGAGGATCCTGTATTTACGGATGTACCTCCCGGAATGAACGAGGTCACTATTAACGATACCAATGGGTGCGGAACCTTGACCAGTCAATTTTTGGTGGTGGGTTATCCCAAATTCTTTACGCCCAATGGGGATGGCGTTCACGATAATTGGAATGTCTATGGTATAGAAAGGCTCACCGACCCTATTATTTATATTTTTGACCGTTATGGGAAATTGTTAAAGGAGCTGGACCCTGCTTTGGGCTGGGACGGGACCTTTAATGGAAGGGATTTACCTTCTTCGGATTATTGGTTTCGCTTGGAATATGAGCGTGATGATAGCGGTGTTTTGGTGGCACGTTCCGTGCGTAGGCACTTTTCTTTGGTACGATAACGATAGGCCACAAAAAAAGGCCGGAATCTCTTCCGACCTTTATACTCTATTTTTTCAATGATCAGAATTTCATGGTATAGCCCAATGAGATATTGGTGTTTATTCTATTGATCATGGCAGCACTGTTGATGCCTGAGTCAAAAAAGAACATATTTACATCCTGTTCTGTTCTGCTAAAAGCCAAATCCAATCTGCTTCCTCCAAAACTATAGCCAATACCGCCTGAAAAACCATTAAGGTCCCCCACAATATCGCCATTTTCATAAGGACTGCTTTCAAAACGATACCCCCCTCGTAGACTTACTTCATCAAACCGAATCTCACCTCCCAATCTATAGGTGTTGATAACACCCAATGTGCTGGCGATGAAATCGTTTTCAGCAGAAAAATTAGGGTCCGAGGTAGGTCGAAGCTCTGCTTGCGACATATCTTGATAGCCATAATCAAAGCTCAACAGTCCGTCTTCCCCAAAGACAACGGCCACACTTCCGGTAAGTTTCCCCGGAGTTTTGATTCGGTATTCGTCATATAGGTTTACAATGCCAAAGTCTATGAAGTTGATGTCTGAAACTGCCAAACTGGAGTTGATGCGTTGGGAAAAATCATCGGTTAGTTCATACCAGGTGGGGGATTGATAGCTACCGCCCACACGGACACTTTCATTCAATTTTGCGATGGCCCCTAAACTAAATGAGAAGCCGTATCCTTCGGTATGTAAGAGATTGTCAAACGAGGTAAACTGAACTGGGGAATCTTGATCGTAACCATCTTCATCCAAAAAGGTCACCCGGTCATAAAGTACGGTGTGAAAGTTCAGGGATGCTCCCAAATAGAGATTTTCCTCGTACTGGCCAGCAAAGTTCAGTGTGAATTTGCTGTTGTATCCGGATGTGTTCCGTAGGTATTCTTGACGCACATTGCTGTAGGCGGCATTGGAGAAGTAGGAGGTGTTGGCATCGTCATCCTCGGTGGGTTCTATAAGACCGGCCTGAAACCCCAGAAAGGCCTGTTGGGCTCCAAAACCAAGGCTTGAGCCTATGTCCAAATAGGCATCTTCAATATACTCCCCTTGTTGCACACGGAGTGGCCCCAAGGGTTCGCCATCGGCAAAGTTCAAAAAGTAATTATCTATACCCAATGCAGTATTTCCTGCGGCATAGAACTCATTATCGAAATTTTGGACCATGTCGTAATTAAAGGCGAGGGCAATTTTTTTCCAAGAACTGTTGTTGGACTTAAAAACAAGTACGCCTCCAATTTGATTAAGATCTAATGAGTTGATTGTAGTGTTTCGGACACTATTCCCGAAAAGCGCATCATTGTTTCGATGGTAGTTGGATCCTGTAATGCTCATCTCGCTAAAGTTGAAGACGGCAGAACCGGCAGGGTTAATGTTGAGGGAGGACAAATCGCCGCCAAGAGCGCCAAAAGCACCTCCCATGGCCTGAAATCTGGCGGTTCCTATAATATCTTCTGTGCTGTATCTAAGTACATCATCTATGTTTTGGGCACTTGCGTAAGTGCATACCAATACCATGATGAAAGTTGAAATTCGTTTCATTTCCCGAGATTTAGTTTTACGATAAATTTTAAAGGAATTTTAGTTTCTTCCGTTACCTCTTCCCGATCTGGAAGAACCGCCTGATCGACTTGCGCCTCCTGAACTTCTGGAACTGCCACCGGAACTTCTGAAGCTTCCGCTACTGGAGCTTCTTGATCCGCTGCTACGATAGCTTCTGGAACTGGAACCGCTCGAAGATCTATTATAATTGCTTCTACTAGGTGCTGTTCTTGGAGAAGATTGATAGCTTCTTGTGCTTCTTCCAGAGCTTCGGTATGTTGGAGAAGAGGAACTCCTGTTCACGGTGCCACTTCTTCTGTAGGTACTGCTGCTTCTGGAAGATGGTGATGTTCCATACGAACGATAGCTTCTGGAACTACCACTATAGTTGGGAGAAGTACGGGTACTTCTACTGGTCCTGTAATTTTGGTTTCTTGAAATGGCATCAGCACTTACTGTTCTTCTTGCAGTTGTTCCATTGTTGTTATATGACCTAGAGGTTCTGGATGTGCCCACAGACCTATTGGAACGCCCACTATCCGCTCTGTATCTTGAGGTATATCCACTGCTTCTTGAGGCTAGGTTGGACCTTCCCCTAAGTGAGGTGCCTGGAATGGTAGAAGAGGAATATCCCCTACGTCCCCGAGCATAACCGTAAGCGTAGTTTCTTCCGTAATAGTTGTTATAGTAGTAGGGTCTCCAACCGTAGTTGTAGTAACCACCCCAGCCATAGATGCCGGCGTAGCCCCAGCCACCCCAAGGATGTCCCCATCCAAAGCCTCCCCAGCCCCAGCGGTTGAATCTCCAAGGGTTGTTCCAACCCCATCCCCAACCGTAGTAGGGATAGTTCCATCCCCAACCAGCGTTCCAAAGCCATGGATCGTTCCAACCCCAGCCCCAGCCTCCCCAGGCCCAGCTGTTGTCATAAACATTGATGGTCAGGTTTTGGGGGTTGTCTCCCCAGCCCGGATTGCCATTATAGGTGTTGTTATAGGCAAAATAATCGGTTTGTTCCCCGTAAGGAATGGTGTCATTTTGATTTTGGCTGGTGTAGCTTTCAACATCGGTGAAAACCTCGTCATCAAGAATTTCTCCATATTCATTGGCCTTATCACCAAAATAGTCACCATAAAGGTTGCTTTCTTGTTCTTCGAGTTGAACGGCTTGTGCGGATTTTTTCTCCACATGGACCACTCTATTGCCACTGGAGTAGATGCCATCATCATAATATGAGGCCTGCTGATACGATCCACATGAAGCTGCAAGGAAAGCAGCCACAGGGAGTATGGCAAATGCCTTAAATTTTGGAAGGGGTGTAGACTTTATCATTGTGCAATTTTTATTGTTGAACATACTAAAAATAATTAGTTTTACCGAATTATTCTTGCTAATAAAATCACAAGTTTTGTGCCAAACTACAATAGATGGGTAAAAATTTAACAAGTCGAGCTGAGGATTATTCCAAATGGTATAATGAACTTGTCGTAAAATCGGATTTAGCTGAAAATTCAGGAGTTAGGGGTTGTATGGTGATAAAACCTTATGGATACGCCATATGGGAAAAAATGCAGGCCCAGCTGGATAAAATGTTCAAGGAAACAGGTCATGAGAATGCTTACTTTCCCCTGTTCATTCCAAAATCGTATTTGAGCAAAGAAGCAAGCCACGTAGAAGGTTTTGCCAAGGAATGTGCCGTTGTGACACACTATCGCCTAAAGAATGCAGAGGATGGCAGTGGCATTGTGGTGGATGAGGATGCCAAACTCGAAGAGGAGCTTATCGTTCGTCCCACCTCCGAGACCATCATTTGGGATACCTATAGAAAATGGGTGCAATCCTATAGAGATTTACCGTTGTTGATCAATCAATGGGCCAATGTGGTACGGTGGGAAATGCGTACACGCCTTTTTTTGCGTACCACCGAATTTTTATGGCAAGAAGGCCATACGGCCCATGCCACTAGGCAAGAGGCCGTGGAAGAGGCCGAATTGATCATGAATTTATATGCGGAGTTTGTTGAAACCTACATGGCCGTGCCTGTGATCAAGGGGACCAAAACCGCGAGTGAGCGTTTTGCCGGGGCCGAGGAGACCTATTGCATTGAAGCATTGATGCAGGATGGAAAAGCGCTCCAAGCAGGCACATCACACTTTTTGGGACAAAATTTTGCCAAGGCCTTTGATGTAAAGTTTGCCACCAAAGAAGGACAACAGGAATACGTTTGGGCGACATCCTGGGGGGTTTCCACCCGATTGATGGGTGCTTTGGTCATGACGCACAGTGATGATAATGGATTGGTGCTTCCACCAAAGTTGGCACCCATTCAGGTGGTGATCGTACCTATTTATAAGGGGCTGGACCAACTGGATGCCATTTCGGAAAAAGTGGAACCTTTGGTGAAGGAGCTACGGGCCAAGGGCATTTCAGTGAAATATGACAAAAGGGATACCCACAAACCTGGGTTCAAATTCAATGAATATGAGTTAAAAGGGGTGCCAGTACGTTTGGCGGTTGGTCAACGGGACCTTGAAAATGGGACCTACGAGGTTGCCCGGCGGGATACCCTGCAAAAAGAGTCGGTGAAGGCCGAGGATGTTGTGGCCAAAGTGGAATCGCTGATGACGGAAATCCAAGAGAATATCTTCCAAAAAGCACTGGACTACAGAAAAGCGCATATCACCTCTGTGGATTCCTACGAGGAATTCAAGCAGGTCATTGAAGAAAAAGGCGGATTTGTTTCAGCGCATTGGGATGGTACTGCCGAAACCGAGGATAAAATCAAGGAGGAGACCAAGGCCACTATCCGTTGTATTCCTTTGGATGCAAAACAAGAGGAGGGAAAATGTATGGTGACCGGAAAACCATCCACCCAAAGAGTGTTGTTTGCAAAGGCCTATTAAACAGGGGACAAAAAATAATAATTACTGTTGCAAGACTTAAAAATAGTTGTATTTTTGCATCCGCAATTATGCAACCTTATGGCCCGTTCGTCTAGGGGTTAGGACGCCAGGTTTTCATCCTGGTAACAGGGGTTCGATTCCCCTACGGGCTACAAAGTTTATTGAAATTGGAAAAACGAGGTTAAGTGGCCGGGTTTTTTCATTAAAAAGGCCCGTTCGTCTAGGGGTTAGGACGCCAGGTTTTCATCCTGGTAACAGGGGTTCGATTCCCCTACGGGCTACTAAAAAAGGAATTAGAAAGTATAAATCAAGATAATGGCAAACCATAAGTCAGCATTAAAGAGAATCAGAAGAAACGAAGCGGTACGTTTGCGTAACAGATACCAACACAAAACCGTACGTAATGCCATCAAAAAATTACGCACCGAAGAGGACAAGAAAGCTGCCGAAGCCTTATTGCCCACTGTAGTTGGTATGATTGATAAATTGGCCAAGAAGAACATTATTCACAGTAATAAAGCGGCCAACTTAAAGAGCAAGTTGATGACCAAGGTTGCAGCGCTGTAATCCTTGCGATATTATAATACACAGAACGCCTCCAATTAGGGGGCGTTTTTTTTGTATTCTACTGAAATTCTTTTCTTCTATGAATCAATACCCCCACTAAAAAGGTTCCGTACAAAACAAAGATGAGCCCAATGAGCCAATCATGTAGATGAAGTTTGTTGTACCAAGGTTGTGCCCAATAAAGTACCAACAGGGTTGAAGGAAAGTAAGCATAAAAGAGGACCAGTCCCACGCTTGTCCAAAACATGAGGTTATACTTCATTGAATGGATATTGTGCCATTGAAATTTTTCCTTGAAATAAAGCACAACGGCCATCAAAAGAAATATTGAGGAAATCAACTCTGCAACATATAAATGGGAGTAATTGGGATTTTGAAAGAACAAACTTATCAGAAAACTCGCCATGCTAATGAATGCCCCATACAGTACCCACTTTTTATATGTTTTGTCATTTGAAATTTTCCAATAAATATAAAAGAAGTAGATATAGGTGACCACCGAATAAATATTGTAGATGATCACGTTGTACCAATGATACCGATCATCGGAAACCAATTGAAAGCTATCCGTGTACTTTACCAAATACCCCAACAATTCCGTTAGGAGGGTGTACATAAGATATATGGGGTAATATTTTAAAACCGTATCATAGTATGTGCGGTACCGCATAACCGCAACCAGCCACACAATAAAGTAAAAGGGGAGGATTATAAAATCCGTATTTAAAGTTTTTAAGAATTCCTCAATCATTTACGTCTTGGCATATTGGGCAAAGAAATGAGTTTTGTGTTGAAAATATAAAAAAAGCCCCAATGTTTGGGGCCTTTATTTTTTCAACGGATTGGAATCTATCGAAATGCTTGTCTTTTTCCCACCAAAAGACCTATGATGAAACAGCCGTACATTATTCCAATTAGGCTGAGCAATGTGCGCCTAAAATAGAACTGTAAATCAATACTGACATTCCCAAAAATCAAAACCAGGGGAAAAACAAAATAAAAGGCAAACAGGCCCATACTGACCCAAAACAATAAGTTGTGTTTTTGGGGGTATAAACTTTCTTCGGATTTTTTTTCTAGAAAATAGAGGATAAGGATAAAAATAAGTATCACGGAACCAACTATATGGGCATGACTTAATCTGTTGTGCAATGGATTATATATGATGGAATCTATTACATAGGCCAAAATACAAAGATAACTGCCATACTTCACCCAAGTTTTATGTGATGCTTTTTTAAGCGTTCTTTGGTAAACACGGTAGAAAAAGAGAAAGAAAATCAATTGGTAGATGTTGTAGATAATCACATTGTGCCATGCATATCGGTCATCGGAAAAAAATAAAAATTGATCGTTGTACTTGATAAAATACCCCAAAACCTCCGTAAAAAAAGTATAAATAATAAGCATGGGAAAGTACTTAAGAGGTGTGTCAAAAAACCTCTTGTACTGAATTACTGAAATGACCCAGGTGGTTAAATAAAGAAGTATGGGAAACTGACTGCTAATCAGTCTAACAAGATTTTCGGAAGTCATCTTTTTTAAAAATCTCCGTCAGGTGGTGGCCCTGAATTACTATGGTTTAGGTTGAGACTTTTGCCACCTTGTAACATTGTCGATGAGGCAAAATTAGGGGCAAAACTTGCATAAGACCTATTTCCATCTTTGGCAGTGCTGCCTACGGCAGTTTGTCCAACAGCGTTTTTAATGAGTCTGGCCTTGCCGTCCTCACCAATATAGAAGCCGTACTCCCCATCATCAGTTTTCATGGTTGGTACAATGAAGATGGAATTTTGTCTGGGATGGACTACTTTTTTACCATCAGGAAAATTGGTTTTATCCGGATAATTGGCAAAATAGAATCGCAATGAGGAAATATCCACTTGGGCAGTTTTGGCTTCTTGCTCAATATAGTCCATATATTGCTTAATATCGGCATAGCTGAACGAACTAAACCGGGCCGCTTCAAATTTTTCGGGACTCCGCTCGGCTTCATATTGCTGAATGATGTCCAAACGGTTCTTGGTGTAATTCTCGTACAAGGACTTTGATTCCTCTAAAGAGATGATACCTTCAGGTGGATCAACTCGTTCTTGTGTTTCAGCGACTTTGGGTTCAGTAGGTTCTTCTTTTTTCGGACCTTGTTTGCATGCACTTAGCATAAGAAAAAAACCACCTAGCAAGACGGTGGCAACTTTTTTGGTGTTTTTCATTTTTAAAGTGTTATAAAGTTCAGTATTGGGGAACATTGATTTAAAGATAGGTTTTTTCTTTAAAACTAATCAAGAAAAAACCCTTTGAGGTTTCTCAAAGGGTTTTTAAATATCTATATATCAATTATTTACCTTAATTGTTCATTGTAAGCAAAAACTCTTCGTTGTTTTTGGTCTGCTTAATGCGCTGCTCCATAAATTCCATGGCTTCCACAGGATTCATGTCCGCCAAATACTTGCGCATGATCCACATACGTTGTATCGTATTTTCGTCCAACAAAAGATCGTCTCTTCGGGTAGAAGAAGAAATAAGGTCGATGGCAGGGAAGATTCTTCGGTTGGAAATTCGTCTATCCAACTGAAGCTCCATGTTACCTGTACCCTTAAATTCCTCAAAGATCACCTCGTCCATTTTGGAGCCTGTCTCGGTCAGTGCCGTAGCGATGATGGAAAGAGACCCTCCATTTTCAATATTACGGGCCGCACCAAAGAATCGTTTGGGCTTGTGCAGTGCATTGGCATCCACACCACCACTCAATACCTTGCCAGAAGCAGGTTGAACGGTGTTGTAGGCACGGGCCAATCGGGTGATGGAATCCAAAAGGATCACCACATCATGGCCACATTCCACCAAACGCTTGGCTTTTTCCAAAACAATATTGGCCACCCGAACGTGTTCTGTAGCCTCTTTGTCAAAGGTTGAAGCAACCACCTCACCACGCACATTACGTTGCATATCGGTAACCTCCTCAGGGCGCTCATCGATCAAAAGGATGATTTGGTACACCTCTGGGTGATTGGCCGCTATGGCATTGGCAATATCCTTCAACAACATGGTCTTACCCGTTTTGGGCTGGGACACAATCATACCACGCTGTCCCTTACCAATGGGCGAGAACAAATCCATGATCCGTGTGGAAATGGTGCTTTGTCGTTCCGCCAGTTTAAATTTTTCCTTTGGAAATAAGGGAGTCAGGTGTTCAAAAGATACCCGATCCCGAACCACTTGCGGATCCAGACCGTTGATTTTGTTGACTTTGATCAGCGGGAAATATTTTTCACCCTCTTTTGGAGGTCTGATGTTCCCCAATACGGTGTCCCCGGTCTTCAGTCCAAACAATCTGATCTGCGATTGCGAAACATAAATGTCATCGGGAGAAGAAAGGTAGTTGTAATCCGAGGAGCGCAAGAATCCATAACCGTCCTGCATAATGTCCAGTACGCCCTCGCTTTCAATAATGCTGTCAAACTCAAACTCAGGTTCTTTGTACCTGTTCTTTAAGTCCTTGTCAAAATTGCTGTTCTTTTTGTCGTGGCCACCACCTTTTTGGTGCTGGCTGTTCCTCCTGGTATTGCTTTGACTTTTTGGAGGATTGTTGCTCTGCTTGCTTTCCCTTTTTTGAGGTTGCCCCTTAGGTTCCTCTTTTTTGGTATCGGTGTCGCTTTTGGCAGCAGCCGGTTTTTCTGTGGTCTCGGCCACTTTTTCCTTTGGCTCGTTTTTTTGTGGCCTTGGGGCCCTAGCGCGTTTTGGCTTGGGGGTAGGGGCGCCGTTGTTCTGGGGCGCTGCGGTTTCGGCCACAGCCTTTGGGTTGGAAGCCTGGACGTCCAATATTTGGTAAACCAGGTCCAGCTTTTTCAGTGATTTGAATTTGGGAACATTAAGCCCCTTGGCAATTTCTTGCAACTCAGGAAGCTTTTTAGCTTTTAGATCTGAAATCTCGAACATTAAGTAATGAATAAGTTAAACTGTGTATTATCTGAAAATATTGAAGTAAAAGTTATTTGAGGGCTACTGGAGGAAAGATTTCCTAGGTAAGTGCTTCGCTAATAACGACACAAGTATACAAATTATTTTTCAAGAATAACGCCCAATTTCTCAAAAAGACGCCTATTTTTGCATTTTGAAATCAAATTATACAATGATTCAACGAATTCAGACGTTTTTTTTACTGGTTGTTGCACTTAGTACAGGTGTACTTCCCTTTTTTCTGAATTTATGGATTGAGGTCGACGGCACAAAAGTCTATGCCGAAAATGAGCTTTGGATCAGTATTGCATTTTATGTCTCGGCAGTTTTGGCAGTGATTTCAATTTTTATGTACAAGAAAAGACAAAATCAATTTGTGGTAAACAGATTGAATATGATATTGAATCTTTTTTTACTAGGATTTTTCGTTTATCGATCGCTAAGCTTATCCGGAGAAGCTGTGGTTTCTGAGAAGGGTATTGGGATGCTGATTCCTGTATTTTCTATCGTTTTTCTGGTCCTGGCCAACAGGGCTATCAAAAAGGATGAAGATCTTGTAAAATCTGTTGATCGCTTACGTTGAACCTAACATCTTAGTAGTATTAGTGCGAAAAAACCCTGGCTTTGGCCGGGGTTTTTATGTTTTATTCACCGTTTTCCCAGTTCCACAACCTCTAAATCCGAAATTTTGTCCCCATCAATTACAAACCGGAGCATGGTGCGCATCTGGTGGAACCCATATTTTCCGCAAGCACCGGGATTCATGTGGAGCAGCCCCAATTTTTTGTCGTTCATCACTTTTAGAATATGCGAATGGCCACAAATGAAAAGTTTTGGCGGATTCCGCTTGATTTCTTCCCGTATCCGCACATCATATCTGTTGGGGTAGCCACCAATGTGGGTAATCCAAACATCCACACCTTCGCACATAAACCTGTTATGTTCCGGGAACTCCTTTTGAATAACATGATCATCGATGTTGCCATACACTCCACGCACCGGCTTCAACGCCTTTAGTTGATCCGTCACCGAAAGGCTTCCAATGTCACCGGCATGCCAAATCTCATCGGCCTGTGCGGCGTATTTCAAAATGGTGGTATCCATATGGCCATGGGTGTCCGAAAGCAATAGAATTTTGGTCATAACGCTAAAAATATGCTAAAAAATAGTGGTTGGATTCCTATTGGAAGGGATTGAATTATCTTTAACGACTTAAAAGTAAGGCATTCCATTGAGATATTTTATCCAATTTTCCTATTTCGGAAAAGCATACCACGGATGGCAGAACCAACCCAACGCCATAACGGTGCAGGAAATGTTGGAAAAAGCCCTGTCCACCCTATTGCGCCAAAAAGTGGAGGTCGTTGGCGCAGGCAGGACCGATACCGGGGTGCATGCCAAGGAGATGTTTGCCCATTTTAATTTTGACTTGATCGATGACCTGGAAGAATTGGTCTATCGCCTTAATGCCCTTTTGCCTGAGGATATTGCTGTGCAACAGATATACAACATGATCCCCGAGGCCCATGCCCGTTTTGATGCCTTGGAACGGACCTACGAATATTGGGTGGTTCAGGAAAAGAATCCTTTTTATACAGATGCTGCCCATTTGGTAAAATATCCTTTGGATATCGAGGTGATGAACCGAGCAGCTTCACAACTTTTGGAGCATACGGATTTTGAATGTTTTTCCAAATCCAATACGGATGTGAAAACCTATCTATGTGATGTGCGGCAAGCAATTTGGGAAGAAAAGGAAGATAAGTTGGTGTTCACGATTACGGCAGACCGCTTTCTTCGGAATATGGTGCGGGCCGTAGTGGGAACTTTGTTGGATGTGGGCATGGGCAAGATGGTTCCTGACGAAATCCATACCATCATCGCAAGTAAAGACAGAAGTAAGGCCGGGGTGTCTGTCCCCGCAAAAGGGTTATATTTGACCAAGGTTTTGTATCCAAAAGAAATATTTGATGAACAAAAGTGACGAAATAGGCAAAGCGTTTGATTTTAGACTGTTCAAACGGGTTTTTGCGCATACCAAACCCTACCAGATCATTTTTTGGGTCGTGGCCATTACGGCCATACTATCGGCTGCCTTTGCCGTAGGAATTCCCATTTTGGTCAAGGATATCATCAATGGGGCTTTGGATAGTAAAAACTCCCAGCAATTGTTCACCGCAATTATGTTCATGTTGGCGCTGCTTATTGGACAGGTGACCATGCAATTGGGCTTTAATTACTACGCCAACCTTTTGGGGGAATCCGTGATCAAGGATATCCGCGTTCGGCTCTTTCAAAAGATGATGGGTTTTAAGATGACCTATTTTGATAATTCCTCCATCGGCGTGCTCGTCACAAGGGCGGTGGCCGATATGCAGCGCATTGGGGAAATTTTCAGTCAAGGGTTTTTTATGATTGTGGCCGATGTGCTGAAGATGATTTCCGCTGCCATCATCATGACCATTATCAACTGGAAGCTTGCATTGATTGTTTTCGCCATCCTGCCAGTGATCTTGGTGGCAACCCGATTATTTCAACAAGCCATGAAAGTGGCCTTTATTGAGGTGCGGGCCCAAGTGTCCAATCTCAATTCCTTTGTGCAGGAGCGATTGGCCGGGATGAAAATCGTACAGCTTTTCAACCGTGAGGAGGTTGAGAAGGAAAAATTTAGGGTCATCAATGAAAAACATCAAAATGCTTGGCTGAAAACTGTTTGGTACAACTCCATATTTTTTCCCATTGCTGAAATTTCCAATTCCATTGGTATTGGATTGGTGGTCTATTTTGGGGTGATACAAAACATAGAGAACATTGGTTTGGACAATAAAGGAGCCATCGTGGCCTTTTTCTTTTTGATGGATCTTTTGTTCCGCCCCCTGCGACAGATTGCCGATAAATTCAACACCCTGCAAATGGGAATGGTGGCGGCCAACCGGGTATTCAAGATTTTGGATACCAGCAGCCATATTGCCGATGAGGGAAGTGTTGTGAAAGCGGATGTCAAAGGAGACATCGAGTTCAAGGATGTGCGATTTGGTTACATAAAGGACGAAGAAGTACTGCATGGCATTTCCTTTAAGGTGAATGCGGGAGAGACCGTGGCGATTGTGGGCGCCACCGGTGCCGGGAAATCCACTATCATCAACCTGCTCAACCGTTTTTACGAGATCAATTCCGGACAAATAGTGATTGATGGGGTCAGCATTCATGACTATACCTTGCAATCCCTCCGCTCGCACATTGCCATTGTATTGCAGGATGTTTTTCTTTTTGCCGATACCATCGCCAATAATATTTCACTTCGTGATGAAAACATCACCGTATCCGAAATAGAAGCAGCGGCCAAACAGATCGGGGTGCACGAATTCATTTCCAGCCTTCCGGGCGGCTATCAATATAATGTAAAGGAAAGGGGAACCATGCTGTCCAGTGGCCAGCGGCAATTGATCGCCTTTTTGCGCGCATACGTGAGCAACCCCAGTATTTTGATTTTGGATGAGGCCACATCGTCCGTGGATACCTATTCAGAACAGTTGATCCAACAAGCCACGGATAAGATTACAGAGGGAAGGACATCGATCATTATTGCACACCGTTTGGCCACCATTAAAAAAGCCAGTAAAATCATTGTAATGGATGAAGGGCAGATCGTTGAAATTGGCACCCACAAGGAACTCTTAAAAAAAGGTGGGTATTACAACGATTTGTACAAGGCACAATTCCTGGAGGAGGAAGTAGCTTGATTCCTATGTTTGAAAATCTTCGAGGGATAGTCGTCCCGTGGCTATGGAAACTACAATAATGAGCAATCCAATGACCATCATAAGAATGGCAAAGAAGATAAGATAGATGAATCCGCGGAGAAACGCGCTCCAAAAACCAATTTGATACATTTTCTTGAAGACATAAAACTGGTAGAACACAGAAAGGAGCAAATAAACCCAGGTAAAAAGGTCATATCTTATGTCAAGCAAACCAAATAAGGGCAAGCAAACAAATACCTGAACAAAAGAAACCTGCCCGGTGATATAGGCATTGGCAACCACATGTTCTGTAAAATTCAATTTCTGCTTGTCGAAAAAAAGAAACCAAGTCATCAAGGCATACATGGGGACCAACAGATAGGTGATGAGCGCCTGATAATCGAACACAAAATCCATATTTGGGGTCTCTCGGCTATTGGTAATGGCTCCATTCATGAGGTCAACATGATATACATTTTGAAGCACAAAAAACATAACTCCCACCAAGGTTATGGCAATGGCAAAATAGCTAATGGGATTCATGTATTTTTTTCGCGTTCCCAAAATATAACCGTTGATGACCACCTCTGGTTGCGTAAAGAGATGCCTAAAAGTTTTAAGTAAGGTATTGTCCAGATTAAAGACCTGAAAACTTATATCTTCCCAGACATTTTTTATGGTGAGCCTATTGCGAATTACCTTGCTGCCACAGACAGGACAATAACTAAAATCTGTCCTAAGGCTGGTATGGCAATTCTTGCAATGCATTACTCCAAATCTTTCTTGATGAATTGAATAAGCTCTTCCGAGGTTTTAAAAGGCACAAACTCTCCATTTTTAATATAGGAAATGGAACCGGTCTCTTCACTGACCACAAGGCAAATAGCATCGGTTTTTTCGGTGATGCCCACAGCGGCGCGGTGCCGTAGGCCAAATCGGAGCGGAATGTTCCTGTCGTTGGAAACAGGCAAAATCACCCGTGTTGCGGTAATGAAATTGTCTTGGACCACTGCAGCGCCATCATGTAGGGGACTGTTCTTAAAAAAGATACTTTCCAAAATGGGTTGTGTTACCTGAATGTTCATGGCATCCCCGGTGGATTTTATAAAATCAAGGGAATTATTGCGTTCAATCACAATTATGGCTCCAGTTTTGGTGCTTCCCATCCGTTCGCAGGCTGCAACAATGGCCTCTACATCCGTATCGGTGGGAACGGCTTCCTGCTTCAAGAATTTAAAATGACGGAGGAAGTTCCGTTTGGAGGCAAAATTGGTGGAGCCGATCATCAGCAGAAATTTTCGTATTTCTTGTTGAAACACAATGATCAAAGCAATAAGTCCAATGTTCATGAACCCGCCCACCATGTTGCTGATCATGTTCATTTGCAGGAGTTCCGTGAGTTTCCAGAGGGCCCAAACAATGACAATGCCTATAAAAATGTTGATGGCCACCGTGCCCTTGACCAATTTGTAGATATAATAGAGCAGCGCGGCCACGAGCACAATGTCTATGATGTCTGTAATTTTAAACTCGAGAAAATTCAAAAATTCCAACCGCGGTGTTTTTGTAAAATTAGCAAAAATAGCAGAACCAAAAATCAGAGGGCATTTGCCTTCAATGCTTCCACAAGTTTAACACATTCCACAGCTTCTTTCACATCGTGGACCCGTAAAATGTTTGCCCCTTTTAAAAGCGCAACGGTATGCAGGGCCGTGGTTCCGTTCAAGGCTTCTTTTGGACTGGAATTCAAGACCTTGTAGATCATGGATTTTCGGCTTAACCCGATAAGAAGTGGAACTCCAAAAGTTTTAAACAGGTCCAAATGGTTCAAAAGGGTATAGTTCTGCGCAGTGGTCTTGGCAAAACCAAAGCCGGGGTCAATGATAATGTCGTTTATTTTTTTTGAAGTGGCCTCCTGCATTTTCTTCGAAAAATAGAACCGAAGGTCTTTGATGAGGTCATCATAAACAGCCTCTTTTTGCATGGATTGAGGAGTGCCCTTCAAGTGCATCATAATGTAAGGAACCTGATAGTTGGCCACTGTGGCGAACATTTCAGTATCCAAATTTCCAGCAGAAATATCATTGATGATGGCCGCACCCCGCTCCAAACTTTCAGCGGCGACCTTGCTCCGAAACGTATCCACGGAAATTAGGGTGTCGGGAAAGTTTTTAAGAATCAATTCAATTATGGGCAGCATCCGTTTGAGCTCCTCATCCGCATCAACGTGCTCCGCACCGGGCCGGGAACTGTAGGCACCCATGTCGATAAATGTGGCGCCATCCTCTAGCATCATTTCAATCTGTTTCAGGATTGCGGCTTCGTCCTTGTATTTCCCACCATCATAAAAAGAATCCGGGGTAAGGTTCAGGATGCCCATTACCTTGGGCACCGATAGATCTACAAGTTCACCTTTGCAGTTTATGGTCATAAAGAATATCTGCTTCGTTTACGTTTCATTATCTTTGGCGAAGTGCTTTAGGGCACTTTCATTTGGACGAAATTTACGCAAATTAGCAACAATACATGCAGCAGACCTCCCAACAATATGAAGCGGTGATCCAAACCTGCCGGGAATTGTTTTTAAAAAAGGCGCAAGACTATGGTACCGCATGGCGCATTTTGCGACTTCCTTCCCTTACCGATCAGATCTTTATCAAGGCCCAACGCATTCGTAGCCTACAACAAAATGAGGTGCGAAAAGTGGATGAAGGGGAGCAATCGGAGTTTATTGGGATCATCAATTACTCCATTATGGCACTTATCCAAATAAAAAAGGGTGTTGTGGAACAACCAGATTTAACGGCGGAAGAGGCCGTTGCCCTGTATGATGGGGAAGTGGCCATCACAAAAAAATTGATGGAGGACAAAAACCACGATTATGGCGAGGCATGGCGCGATATGCGGGTAAGTTCCTTGACCGACCTTATCCTTCAAAAGGTGCTTCGGGTAAAACAAATTGAGGATAATCAAGGTACTACTTTGGTAAGCGAGGGCGTGGATGCCAATTATCGGGATATGGTCAATTATGCAGTGTTTGCACTGATTCATTTAAGCGAAAAAGAATGAAATATTTAGTTTGGATTTCAAGAATCGTAGTTGGGGTGTTGTTCATTATCAGTGGACTCATCAAATTGAACGACCCCGTTGGGTTTTCATTCAAATTGGAGGAATATTTTAGTCCCGGCGTGCTGGATTTACCTTTTTTAGACCCTATGGCTTTGGGTATTTCCATTTTTGTGGTCATTGTTGAGGTGATTTTGGGCGTCCTGCTATTGATCGGCTTTAAACCCAAGTTTACGGTGTGGAGCCTTTTGGCGATGATTGTTTTCTTTACCTTCCTGACCTTTTATTCAGCCTATTTCAATAAAGTAACTGATTGTGGTTGTTTTGGCGATGCCATCAAATTGACGCCCTGGGAATCCTTCACCAAGGATGTGGTTCTATTGGTGTTGATTCTGATCTTGTTTTTCGGGCAGAAGTACATAACACCGCTTTTCAATACAAAAACCAATTGGATTGTGGGTGGAGTGGCCCTATTGGCCTGTATCGTGTTCGCCAATCATGTGTTAAACCATTTGCCATCCGTAGATTTTAGACCCTATAAAATCGGGGCCAATATTGAAGCGGGAATGACTGTTCCCGAAGGTGCTCCAGAACCCATTTATGAATATGCATGGCGATTCAATGTGAATGGAAAGGAAGAAATTATTGTTACCAATGGGGATTATCCAACTGTGGATGGAGAATTTGTGGATGTGGAGACTACCCAAATTCAAGAAGGATACGAACCGCCCATTCATGATTTTACCATTGAGAAAGATGGCCAGAATTTTGCTTCCGAGCTTTTAAATGAGGAGAAATTGGTCATGGTAATCGCTTACGATTTGGCCAAAAGTAACTATGAAGCATTTTCAGAAGTGGCCCAAGTAACTGCAAAAGCCAAGCAAAAGGGATATAAAGTCATTGGCATGTCGGCCTCGAATGATGAGTTGGCCAATCAAGTGGAGCAGCAATACAATCTGGACTTTGATTTTTATTTCACCGATGAAACCGCACTCAAGACCATCGTTCGGTCCAATCCGGCCATATTGGTCTTGGAGCGGGGAACCATTCAACAAAAAGTGCATTATAACGACATTGACGAACTCTCCTTATAATGTTTGTTGTTTATGTTGATATGGTTTAATTGAATTATGGGTAGGATAGATAGATTTGGGGATGTAGAGCTTTGGAAATGACGGAACATGGTACCAACAAAATTGGGGCATTCATGTACTATCTCCGGAGGACCCAAATAAAAGGACAAAAATTCAACAATGGAATAAAAGAATAATTACACCAAACAGAATAACAGAATAACTCAACAACTTAATAACAGAACACATGAGAACAAAAATAGTGGCAGGAAACTGGAAGATGAACAATAACTTGGAAGAGACTGAGGCTTTATTGGCCGAACTTTCAGCAAAACTGCCCGATACCAAAGCACAAGTAATCGTTGCGCCAACATTCGTGAATTTGGCCGCGGCAAAAAGAAGCCTTCAATCTTCTACCATACAAGTTGCCGCACAGAACATGCACTTTGCGGAAAGCGGTGCCTACACCGGTGAAATCTCAGCGGATATGCTCTTGAACATTGAGGTGGACACCGTGATTTTGGGCCACTCCGAGCGCCGGGCCTATTTTGGTGAAACCGATGAACTATTGGCCAAAAAAGTAAAAACTGCCGTGGAAAAGGGCATGAAGACCATTTTCTGTTTTGGCGAAGAATTGGAGGACCGCAAAGCGGACAATCATTTTGCAGTGGTGGAAAGTCAATTGAAAAATGCCCTGTTCGATTTGGATGCCGATGCTTGGAAGAACATCATTTTGGCCTACGAACCCGTTTGGGCCATTGGTACCGGGGAAACCGCATCGCCAGAGCAAGCCCAAGAAATGCATGCCTTTATCAGAAAGACTATTGCCGAAGCTTATGACGCCTCTGTTGCGGATGAGGTTTCCATTCTGTACGGCGGTAGTGTAAAGCCCGGCAATGCTTCAGAAATTTTTTCAAAACCCGATGTGGATGGTGGGTTGATAGGCGGTGCTTCCCTGAAATCGGATGATTTTGTGGCCATAATCGAGGCTATTTAATGAACACCATGGGGCTGGTGTATCTGGAGTACGATTTCAAAATAAATCCCACCCAACCCGCAACGGATATTCTCATTGCGGAACTGGGCGAAGCCGGATTTGAAAGTTTTGTGGAGAACGATTCGGGTCTGTTGGCCTATATCTTAAAATCGGAATGGAAGGAAGGTATTCTGGACCATCTCTTCATTCTCCAGCATCCCGATTTTGAAATCACTTGGACTAGTAAAGAGATTGAGCAACAAAATTGGAACGCGGAGTGGGAAAAGAATTTCCATCCCATTACAGTAGGGGATAAGTGCATGGTACGGGCACCTTTTCACAAGGCAATGGATGTGGAGTACGACATCGTCATCGAGCCCAAGATGAGTTTTGGTACCGGGCACCATGAGACCACCCACATGATGTTGCAACACATTCTTGAAACCAATTTTGATGGAAAATCCGTCTTGGATATGGGATGCGGAACCGGTGTCTTGGCCATTTTGGCAAAAAAGAGGGGGGCTGGTCCGGTGGATGCCATTGATATAGATGAATGGTGCTATCTGAACACCCAAGAAAATGTGGAGCGAAATGATTGTTCGGATATTCAGGTTTTTCAGGGCGATAGCAATTTGTTGAAAGGAAAAAAATACGACGTCATTCTGGCCAATATCAACCGGAATATTTTGTTGGAAGATATTCCCATTTATGCCCAGTGCCTTAATCCGAAGGGTCAACTTTTTCTAAGTGGCTTTTATTTGGGCGATTTGGATGCAATTTCCTCAAAATGTAAGGCTTATGGTTTGGAATTTGAAAAAAAACTGGAGAAGAACCGCTGGATTTCAGTAAAATATGTAAATTAGAAAGACATTAACTCCGCGATTATGGGCACAAAAGAAAAAGGCTTGGAAGACCTTCTTCTGGAAGAGGAGACGGTTAAGCAAAATGAAATTGTACTTTTTAATGACGATGTGAACACGTTTGACCACGTCATTGAAACATTGATAGACGTGTGCGAACATACTCCCGAACAGGCTGAACAATGCTCCCTAATTGTGCATTACAATGGTAAATGTACCGTAAAAACAGGGGAGTATTCCTATTTAAAGCCAAAATGCTCCAAGTTGTTACAAGCCGGACTAAGTGCTGAGATTGTCTGATTTGAATCCAGATCGGTGCTTACATTCCAGTTGGGCAAAATCCAAACCTTGATGCAATGCACTGTCCAATCCTTTTAGGGCTGTTTATTTCAACGTGACAAATTCTTTACATTGAAAACACAGCAAGCAGAAATTATATATCCTAAATTTGTGTGAACATCCATACCATTAAAAAACCAACATCAAATCTTCTTATTCAGGAATGAGCGAATTCTTTAAGGCCGAATTAAAAGACCGTTTTTTGGAATATGCTCTGGGTCGCAGTGATTATTTTGAAATCCAGACCCTTTATGATGAATTTCTGCGTCCAAATTACAGCTTGCAGTTTGTGGAAAAACTGATCAAGGAAATCCAAGAGTACGATCCGGAACTTTTGGATGTGATGAGCGGGAACGGAATGGACATATTTATGTTGGCCTCAACACCCAGCACCGAGGATTTTTTGGAGGAAGGCGGTTTTATGGACATGTACGTAAAAGAAGAGGAAAAATGGGATGTGTTCTTGGACCAATTGTCCAGTGCCAGAAAGTTGAGCAAGAATGAAAAACAGCTCCTAAAAAAGAGTTCGCCCAGTTTGAAAAAGGAAAAAACCCTGCTCATCATTTTAATTTCTGCCATAGCCATCAGCTTTTTGTTTACCCTGATCAGTATTTTGAACAGTTCGTTTTTAGAACCCGAATATGTACCTGCCGATGAGTTTGAACGCAGAATGGAACAGTTGCATTTACAGTATATAGAAGAGAACCAGCGCTTGCAGGAAGAATTGAAAGAGTCCAAAACGCTGCTGGATTCCTTAATGGGCACCCAACCCTGAATCGGTTTTTGTTTTTACAATATGTGTGGGTTCAAAATTTTTATGGGATCTATAAAATATGACACATATCATTTGCTGTCCATTGGTAGAGTGGGTATTTTTGAAAAGAATACATAGAAAAGTTAAGAACATAGGAAGAACTGTTATGATAAATCTTGAAATGGACAAGCATCCTTAAAAGTCTAGTGCAAGACTTTCAATTGTTCCAAATAAACTGTCAATCTAAATGTCCTCCAACCAGAAAACCGAAAAGAACCTCTTTATTATATTCTATCTCAATGCCATTTACCCGCTTAGCCCAAGCCTTAAGTCTTTTTTGGCCAATAAAATCAAAAACTGTTCTTTCAAAAAAAATGAACTAATAAGTAGGGAAGGAGAAATTTGCAATAAACTATACCTTATAAAAAAAGGTTTGGTACGGGGATATTTTATGAGCGAAGGCAAAGATATTACAACCTGGATAGATTCCGAAAATGAGATTTTTACATCCATAACTGGCTTTTTTAAGCATGAAAATACCCGAGAGTATATCCAAGCTTTAGAGGATTGCCATTGCGATTATTTGGAATATGATGATTACAAATATTGCCTCAATAACTTTCCTGAAATGCGGCAGATATACAGGATAATGTTGGAGCAATACTACGTATTGGCCGAGCATAGGGTGTACTTGGCCCGGATACCCAACGCCAAAAAGCGGTTGGATTTTTTTCTTGAGAACGCAAAACCAGAAATTGTAGAGCGAATTCCCAGAAAACATTTGGCCTCTTTTTTGGCCATGAGACCGGAGACACTTTCCAGGTTGATGAAAGAAAAGTTGTAGGCCAAGAAGCATGCATTATTCACCTTTTGTGTTCTATTAAAATAGAATTTCAGAGGTATGGATATTTTCCAAAATCTAGTTTTCTTCAACATAGAATAAACCCTTTCCCCTTCTTTAGACTACTTTTTCTGACTCAGAATCTACTACATTTTTGTAAGAAAATGACACTAAATTGATATTTGTCAATTTCCCATACGATTTCTTAAAATAAGATTATATAGCCTCCGTTTCTTAGGTGAAGAATAAGAAAAATTGTACAATTTATGAATGTTCGACTGTAAGAAAATAGTCGATTCATTGCACCGAAAAAAGAAACGATTTAAACAGTTCCCACTTATGAGAGAAATCTACTAGACACTACACAGAACAATTTTTCCAGTTTTTACTGATGTCCCTTACATCCTAATGGAATTTGGGACGTCCCTAAAATTGCCACTATTCAGGAGGCCTGGCTTAGCTATGTCCATTCTTTCCTGGATTTGGAATCAAAAATCCAATTAAAATTTAAACGTAAAACCAAAATTATTAACCAATGAGAAATTTTATGTACAGGAAAATTTTACCAATCTTTTTTTTCCTATTCGCTTTTTTAACTACAGGAGCTATGGCCCAGTCAGATGATGTGGTGATTATAGATTCTGAGTATTCACAAAGACAGGAGGTACTTGATAACCTGCCTGTTGGTACCACAGTTATTGAGATTAAGGGAATAAGCAACCCTTGGAAATCCATCCGTGAATATTTGGAGCAAAATCGTTCCAAACAAGTGGTTCATTTGTTTGCAAACACAAATTACAACGCAGTGAAACTAGGGGGCAAAACCTATGATATAAATGCTGTGGACCAAGAGTTTGAATTTTCCATGCTTGAAGGGCTTTATCAAGGGAGCTACCTGCAACTTCTGGTCTACGACTGTAATCTAGGCTCCAATCCAGATGGACTTGCCCTACTGAAGGAAATTAGTGAGATGTCTTACTTCAATATTGCTGTTCCCACAAACTGCAACTCCATTTTTGGGGCAGATTTGAAGTTTGACCATACGACAATGAATCAACCAACCCATAATTCAATATTTCAATAGACCAACCAATCATGAAACAGAATTTTATAAGCATACTATCGCTTTTTGTACTATTTCTACTTTTTGGAACCGCCCAGGCCCAAACGGTTGACATGACCGTGCAACAAGGACCCAATGTCGACGTAATGGTAACCGTTGGGTCGGCCAATCTAGATCTATCCACTTTTGAGGATGATTTGGAACAAGCCATGCACCTTAAAGGAATTCCTTTGGGAAAACTACGAGTGGAGGCTTTTCAGAGAAGCTCCATTTCATCTGACCAAGCTGATGCCAGTGACATTTTCAACAGCTGGAACAAAATGAACTTTAATGGGACAGAGCCGCCCGTTCACAATTCCTATAGTGGAAATTATTTCCAATTTGATTCCGGTACCAACAGAGTTATAGCAGACTTTGTGGGAAGATATACTTCTTATGGATGGGGTTTTGCCATGTACGATCCAACAGGTGACATAGCCGATGGTTCCATTTCGGCAACCTGGGGGTTGAGCGAGGCACCTTATCCACATGGAGAGGTAGGCTTTATTTTTAGAAAAGTAGATAACCAGAACTTTTATGCCTATATCATAGACAACCATTCCGCCTGCGGTAACATTAGTGGATATGGAACCGATGGTGACCCCGCGGAAGCCATCATCAAGGTTCAGAATGGATCCATATCTGTATTGGCACTCAACACCAATAGTGGAAATTCCGGTTCCGCAACCTACGGTTGGAACGGGAATCGCGCTGATATGTTTGCCGCATACTTCAATGGTCAGACCATAGATTTTAAGATTGACATGAACGGGGACAACATTAAGGTTTCTCGAAGAGGGGGCGGTGGAAGTGCCGGCACCGATTGGGTGGAAGCTTTCAATTTTGATGACAGTGCACACTCTCAAGGAAGTTATGGTTTTTATGTGCACGAACAATCTGGTGCCTATTTCAAGGATATCAATATTGAAAAATTGGAATTGCGCGCGTTTAAAGATGTGCTTCGGGAACCCCAATGGAGAAATAGCGCATTGCGTTTCAACGTAAACTTGGATGACCTTGAGGTGGCTGATTTTGACAGCGATGAGGATTTATCCGAAATTTTGATGCGTACCATCAACGAGGATATCCATTACATTGGTTGGGGCACAAATACCAATGAGGCCCAGTTTGAACGTTTTATCACCCAGAACAATAACCAAGGTACTTTTATAAATAGGGATGCCGGAAGTTGGTCCGCTTGGATTGACGATATGGCCCAGTACATTTATGAGCAGTACCAATTTGGTACCGTAAGTGCCGGGGAGTTTTTCATAGCAGGAACTTCGGTTGAAATTGACGTAGACCCCGCACAGCTTAAAAACAATACGGCCAATGCGAGCTATCCTAGCGGTCGTTGGAAGATTGCCCATGATGAGACCTATTTTGAAAACAATACAGGCCGTGTTTCATGGAGCGGTTTGTTTCTGGAAGATGTACCTGAGTATTATGAAAAACCAGGTAAGTACACCTTCACCTTTGAGGAGATGCCTACGGCACCCACTACATTGTATTTCCATCGTAGGCCAGTGGCGAGTTTCACCTATAGTGGTGATACAGGCTTCATCAATAATACATCCTATGATTTGGATGGCGGCACCAATAATGGTATTAACCAATCCGAATGGAAATGGAAAGCCGTGGACGCTGCCTCCACCAATGACTGGAATGATGGACAGTTTGATAAAAACTCAGTTTCCGACGGTCAATATTTGGTAATGTTACGGGTTCAGGACCACCAAGGTATTTGGAGTAGCCCAACCAGTATCTATGTGGAAAAAACGGCTGCTTCCGGTGGTGCCACTGATTTGCCCATTGCCCAGTTCAACATCCAACCTGATTTGATCAATACCTACACAGGTAATATGACCATCGCCATTGAGGACAATTCTGTCGATCCCTATGGTAGAACATTGTCAACCCAGGAATGGATCGTTATCCAGCGGACATATGATGGCAATGGGGATCCAACCGATACCGAGATTTATAATGCTTCAACACCGCTGACTGATTTTTCAGCATATAACAACCTATCAGCTGATTATATCATCAGTCTGCGTACCCAGACTGATACCGGCGTATGGTCAGAACCGTTCTACAGAACGCTTACCATTGTAGATGATAATACCTTGCCCTCAATTACGGCAAACCCGTCCAGTGGAAGCTTGGATACCAATACAGACATTCAATTGGTCTTCCAAGATGAAAATGGAGGTAGTGGGTTTGATGTACAACGTTTTGCAAAGGTACAAAGTGCCACACCCCCTGCCACAGACAATGCAGCATGGACTTCATGGAGCAATAGCCAGTCCAAGACAACGTCATTCAACTCCGGAGGTTCAGGATGGTATCTCCATGCTGAGGTAAAGGACAATGCGGGCAATGTGGGTACGGCCACTTTTGGTCCTTACGATATTACACTTGTGGTAAGCGCCGATGATGACTTGGCCATTTTGGATGAAGATACCACATCGGACCCCATTGATGTGCTGTACAATGATGTTTATGATTCAGTTGTCACTCCCACAGTGACCATCACAGCACAAGGAACCAAAGGTACTGCCGTTGTCAATGGTAGCAACCAAGTGGTGTACACGCCGAATGCCAATGAAAATGGTACCGATACGGTTACCTACGAACTGGACGACCAAGGCCAAAAGGTAACGGCCAACATTACGCTTTCCATTTTGCCCCAAGATGATGAACCCGTTGCCAATATGGATAGCTTCAATTTGGATGAAAACGCAACTTTGAACGAAGATGTTTCCACCAATGATGTGGAAATCGATGGGGATGAGTTAGTGTACCATATCATTGCAAACCCATCCCATGCAGCCTCGTTTACCTTCAATGCAGACGGTACTTTTTCCTATGAGCATAATGGCGATGAATCCGCAACGGATAGCTTTACCTATAATTTTGAGGATGCCGCTTCCTTTTCGGAAACCGTTACGGCCACATTGAACATCACCAATATGAACGATGCCCCGGAAGGAGGGGATATTACCTTGGAGGTGGTTCAGGATTCAGGGTATACCTTTAAAACAGATGATTTCAACTTCTCTGATGCTGATCCAGGTGACACCTTCAATGGCATACAAGTGATTTCACTTCCGATGAAAGGTACTTTGGAATACAATGGCTCTCCCGTCCAGGCAAATGATATGATAGACGATATTACATTGCTTGTCTTCACAACGGCAGATGGGGAATATGGCACATCCTATACCTCTTTCTCCTTCAAGGTAAAGGATGGTGATGATGCCTTAAGTTCGGACACACACACAGCGGACATCAATGCCGCCCAAGATACCGATGGTGACGGTATACCCAATGAAGATGATGAAGACGATGATGGGGATGGTACACCTGACACTGAGGATGATTTCCCATTGGACCCTTCCGAGGATACCGACACCGATGGTGACGGAACGGGCGACAATGCCGATGACGACGATGACAATGACGGCACCCCTGATTCTGAGGACG